>SXGU01164551.1_pt1 | contig 60040 bp, 35 predicted proteins | sample 3174531 | NCBI WGS metagenome assembly SXGU01 (sample SAMN11356863, study PRJNA531348) | freshwater metagenome | isolation source: freshwater sample F1-140 | place: China: Fuxian Lake, Yuxi | collected 2017-12-25 | reverse complement strand
TCAAAAAAACGCAAATCGTGACCGTTCCTAGTATAAGAACCACCCGACTCTTGCATTCACCTGGGATAAGCCACTTTCAATAACTCCTCAAATTGTTCGGCGGCTGCCGGTCTTGAGTAAAAATAGCCTTGTCCGTAATCGCATCCGGCGCCGGCCAATAAATCGTGCTGCTCTTGGCTTTCCACGCCTTCGGCAATGACTTTCAAACCGAGCTCGTGAGCCATAACAATGATGGCCGTACACAAGGCCATGTTCTTCGAGCCCTGCTTTAAATCGCAAACAAAGGCTTGGTCGATTTTAAGATAATCAATATCGAGTTTTTGCAAATACGTCAGCGACGAATAGCAGGTGCCGAAATCGTCAATCGCCACTTGTATGCCGGCGTCGCGAAAAGCCAACAGTTTGCCTTTTGTGGTGGCGCTGGCGTCCAATAATAAGCCTTCGGTAATTTCCACGACCAAGCAGTCACCGGGTAAGCCCAAGTCATGCAGAAAATCCAGCCAGAAGTCATAAGAGACATCCCTGGCGCCGAATTGCACCGGCGATTTATTGATACTGACTTGAAATTCGGCGCAGTACAAAGCCCGCCAGCGCGCAACCTGAGTAACCGCGGTCCGAAACACCCAGTCGCCGATTTCAACGATCATGCCGGTTTCTTCGGCGATAGGAATGAAGGCGGAGGGATAGGTCAGGCCAAACTCCGGATGTTGCCAGCGGATCAGCGCTTCCGCTTTGCGGATGGCGCCCGTCGCCATATCCACTATGGGCTGATAGTGCAACTCGAATTGCTTATCCGCCAGCGCGTTACGCAAATCATTGGTGATGCGCATCCGCTTTTGCACGGCTTCCTGCATCGCGGGAGTGAAATAATGATAACAGTTACGGCCTTGATCCTTGGCCGCATACATGGCTTGATCGGCGTTTTTCAGCAGCTCGTCAAGGGTAGCGGCATCCTCCGGATAGAGGGTAATGCCGATGCTAACCGAGACATGGACAAATTTGCCCTTCAGGGAAAACGGCTGAACCAGTCTTAGCAAAATAACCTTGGCAACGAGTTCGGCGCTGTAGTGCTCATCCAGCTCGGTCAAGATGACGGTGAATTCATCCCCGCCCAAACGCGCCACGGTATCGGACTCGCGCACGCAATCGCGCAGCCTTTGCGCCGCTTCTTTAAGCAGAATATCGCCCATGTCGTGGCCCAACGTGTCGTTGACGGCCTTGAACTCGTCAAGATCCAAAAACAACAACGCCAACACCGAATTGCTGCGCCGGGCTTTCTTCATTTCCTGGTCCAGGCGGTCATGAAACATGCTGCGATTAGGCAGACCGGTCAACGGGTCGAAATTGGCTTGCTGCCAAATCAGTTCTTCCGAGGCTTTTTTCTGGGTAATATCCGAGAACAGCGCTACCCGGCGATGCGGCTTGCCCTCTTCGTTATAAATAGTATTGATGGTCAGTCTTTCCGCGAAAACCTCGCCGGATTTACGCCGGTTCCAGATCTCACCTTCCCAATGTCCCGAGGTATTGAGATCGTGCCACATGGCTTGATAAAACGCCGCATCGTGCCGACCGGACTTAAGAATTCTCGGGGTTTTACCGATGGCTTCATCCAGCATATAGTTGGTCAATTGGCTAAAGGCAGGGTTGATGCTGATGATGGCGCCATCGGCGTCGGTAACCATCATGCCTTCGCTGCTGTTTTGAAACACCAGCGAAGCCAAACGCATTTCTTCCTCGGTACGTTTACGCTCCGTTACGTCAACAGCCATCGTAATGACCAGACGCCGCCCGTCCGGCAACGGCGCCAGCGGCCCGCTACGGATATCCCAGGTCAGGCATTTGCCATCGGCGGAGCGTATATCGTACTCCCCCATAGTGCTCCAACTCTCTTGGACGAACTGTTGCTCGAAAACCGGCCGCATCGCCCCCAGTTTGTCTGTCCCGTAGGCTTTGACGATCCAATCCCGAACGGTAGGAATATCGCAAAGGGAATAGCCGGTCAGTTCGGTCCACATGCGGTTGAGCAACACCACTTCGCCGTCTTCAGCACGCAACATAATCGGAATCGGCGCATCGGCCAAAGCTTGGCGAAACCGGGCTTCGTTTTCAGCCGAGGCAATGCGTAAGGTTTCACTGCGCAACAGTTCGCAGCGGGCAATCTGGCGATTGTTATAGAGATCAAGGAAAATAGTCGCTTTGGACAACAAAACCAGATCGTCCACAGGTTTTTGGATGTAGTCGACAGCACCGGCTTTATAACCCCACAACCGATGTTCCTGATCTTCGTAAGCCGCGGTAACGAAAATGATCGGAATCTGTTGCGTGGTCGGCTCTTCTTTCAACAGCCGGGCGACTTCGTAGCCATCCATGCCGGGCATATCCACGTCCAGCAGGACCAAGGCGAAATCATAGTTGACGCATAATGCCAAAGCCTCATTGCCCGAGCTGGCCTCTTTTGCTTCGCAGTTTAACCGCCCGAGCAGCTTACGCATCGCAACGAGATTGGAACGGTTATCATCGACAACCAATATTTTCGGGGTTTCGAGCATGCGGCGATTTAAATCAAAAAAGGAGTAACGACTCGGCAGTTAAAGAAATAAGCATTGTCCACTAAAAGCGCACAAATCTTAAGATTATTCGAGGGCCATAAAACAGGGCTTTCATTTTTAGGCGGAGCGGCAACGGGGCATGCCGCCCGCCGGAAGGTTTAAACATGAAGTAGAGCTGTATGTTAAACACGGAAGAAGGCGCCCGGCATCCCCTAACTGCTGAGCAACCGCAAAAAGAATAACAATTTTTTGCCGGGCTGTCATTGCCGGTTCAGTATTTCCGCCACCAAAGCGGGCAGCGCTAAAACCTTGTCGGCGGCTCCGGTGGCGATAGCGGCTTTAGGCATGGTATCGGCATAAGCGCCGCTCGGCTCCTGCACCAAGGTAAAGCCACCCGCCGCCTTGACGGCTTTCAGCCCTTCGGCGCCGTCATTGTTGGCTCCGGTTAAAATCACCCCGACCAATTGCTCGCCGTAAGCATCGGCTGCGGAATAAAATAATACGTCGATCGAAGGCCTGACAAAGCATACCCGCTCATCCACCGACAGCGCGAAAACCCGGTTAGGCTCAATCAACAGATGGTAGTTGGGAGGAGCCACATACACGTGGCCGGGCAAAGCGGGTTCCCGTTCCCTCGCCTCGCTTACCGGTAACCGGCAGGTTTTAGCCAGCAGGGCGGGCAACAGGTTAACGCTGTCGGCCGCAGTATGGGCTACGATGATCACGGTAGCCGCAAACTCCTTAGGGAAAGCGTCCAGCACCTTATGCAAAGCGTCCAATCCGCCTGCCGAACAGCCGATGACCACCGCTGCCGCAGTCCGATGCGCGGACGCTGCTTTTCCGGCTGTCGGTATCGAAGACGCGATCATTTAACTCACGATCCCATTCTTATGAAAAATCATGCAATCCGCTCGATGGGGCGCAAACAGGCGTTGCTCTTCAATGCTGCGCAGACTTTCGCGAGTGCCGAGACAAAGAAAGCCGCCGCGCACCAAGCTGTTATGAAACAGCTCAAGCACGCGTTTTTGCAGCTCATCGTTAAAATAAATCAGCACATTACGGCATAAAATAAGCTGAACTTCGCAGAAAACCCCATCGGAAACCAAATTATGGTGGGCAAAAACGATTTTTTGCCGCAAGCGTTTGTAAATGCGGAAAAAATCGGCGTTGGCGACATAGTAATCGGCAAACTCAGCCTTACCCCCGGCATTTTTATAGTTTTTCTCGAAACCGGCCAAATTATGCACCGGAAAGATACCGTCTTCCGCCTTATGCAACGCGCTGTCGTTAATATCCGTCGCGTAAATCTGGGTGCGCTCCAATAAGCCTTCCTCCTCCAGCATAATGGCCAGCGAATAGACCTCTTCTCCGGTTGCGCAACCGGCTTGCCAGACATTGATGCGCGGATAGGTTTGCAACAGCGGCAGCACCGTTTCCCGCAAGGCTTTAAATACCGGCGGGTCGCGATACATTTCACTGACCGGCACCGATAATTGGGCGATCACCTCGGCCAAATAATCCTCCCGGCGCAAAACCAGCGGAATCAATTCGGCCACGCTTAGACGCTCGGCCGCGGCCAATCCAAGCACTCGCCGTTTTAACGACGCTTTGGCGTAATTGCGAAAATCATAATCGTAACGCTGAAACAAGGCGTCCAGAAATAAGCCGATTTCGATATCCTGAATTTTACTTTCATCCATCGCGTCAACCCAACAAGCATCGGCGCATCGTCACCATTAAATCGTCGATGTCCACCGGTTTGGATAAATACTCGTTGGCGCCCATAGCCAGGCATTTTTCCCGATCGCCCAGCATGGCTTTGGCGGTCAGTGCGATAATCGGCAAGTCTCTAAACCGCTGTTGCTTACGAATTTCGCCGATAGCCTCATAGCCGTCCATACCGGGCATCATAATATCCATCAACACCACATCGATTTCCGGCCTTTCGTTCAACTGGCTGAGCGCCTTGACTCCATCTTGAGCCATCAACACCTTCAAGCCCTTGGCGCGCAATACCTTGGACAAGGCAAAGGTGTTGCGCATATCGTCATCCACAATCAGCACGGTATGTTCGGCCAGCCCTTCCTCTTTGTGCGGCGGCTTCTGCAACATATGTTGTTGAGATGCGGGCAAACTGCTGCATACGCTGTGTAAAAACAACGTCACTTCATCAAGTAAACGCTCCGGCGAACGGGCGCCTTTAATGACGATACTATCGGTATATTCTCTTAGCGCCAGCGTGTCCTGCTCGGACAAATCGCGCCCCGAATACACAATAACCGGCGGCATGGCTAGCTGCTTACGGCTGCATTCTTCCAATAAGTTCAAACCATTGATGCCCGGCAGGCCCAGATCCAACACCATGCAATCGAAGTTTTCGCCGCTTTCCAAACGCGCCAGAGCCGCTTCGCCGGTTCTTTCGGAAATAATCTCAACATGGGCGTTTTCCAGCAAAGCGGTCACCGCCTTATGCGTACCCAAATCGTCATCAACCAACAAAACCCGGCGCTCGCTGGAAGTGGAAAAATGCCGGATACGTTCGAAAGCACTTTCAATCTGCTCTTTGCTGACCGGTTTGGTGAAATAACCCACCGCGCCCATTGCCAAGCCGCGCTGTCCGGAATCGGTAGCGGACATAAAATGAACCGGAATATGGCGGGTCTCCGGCTGCCGTTTCAATTGTTCCATCACCGCCCAGCCGTCCATCTGCGGCAAGCCCACGTCCAACACAATGCCCGTGGGCCGATAGCGCTTGGCCAACTCCAGCCCGACGCACCCCTCTTCGGCAACCAGACATTTGAAACCGCGCTTTCTGGAAATGTCGCGCACGATTTTGGCAAAAGCTTCGTCGTCCTCAATCACCAGTATGGTTTCGTCTTCCGGCATAATGCTGTCGCGGTCGTCATCGACCTTTTTTAAGCCGGCGAAAGCGGCGGGCGCCAACATAGGCGCCGCCGTCAGCGATGACGGCACGGCAGTCGCTTTACCGGTTGCTGTCGACGCCGACACCAGCGGCAAAATCAAGGTAAAAATACTGCCCTTTCCTACGCTGCTGGCGACAGTAATGTCGCCCCCCAGAAATTGGGCCAAGCGTCGTGAAATGGTAAGTCCCAGTCCGGTACCGCCGTAAGCGCGACTGGTGCTGCCGTCCACCTGCTCGAAGGCCCGGAACACCGATTCCAGCTTATCGGCCGGAATGCCGATACCGGTATCGCTGACTTCAACGGCAATCGCATCGGTCGGCGACAATCCGGTTCCGGTCAAGGCCTGCTGCGCTTCCGGCCGCTTGAGACAAACCTTGACGCTGCCTTGTTCAGTAAACTTGATAGCGTTGCCTAGCAAATTATTGATAATCTGATCCAGCTTACCGGAATCGCTACGCATGAATTTCGGCATATCGGGCGCCGTTGTCACCGACAGCTGTAAGTTTTTGCTTTCGGCCAGCAAACGGAAACGTTGCAACAGCGAAGCGCTAAACTGCTCCAGATCGATCTCGGTAGCGACTATTTCCATTTTTCCGGCTTCCACTTTGGACAGATCGAGAATGTCGTTAATCAAGCGCAACAAAGAAGCGCCGCTGTCATGGATGACTTCCGCGGACTCCACCTGGTCGTCAGTCAGGTTGCCGTTTTCGTTGTCGCGCAAAGAACGGGCCAGAATCAGCAGACTGTTCAGCGGCGTCCGCAATTCATGCGACATATTGGCCAAAAACTCGGATTTATAACGACTGGCGGTATCGCGCTCCAAAGCGCGCTGGTCCGCTTCGGCTCGAGCCTGATCCAACAACTTGGCCTGTTGCTCCAAGCCTTGGCTTTTTTCCTCCAGATCGGCATTGGTGGCCTGTAGTTGTTCGCGTTGCGCTCTCAGCTCTTCTTCCGAAGCGCGCAATTCTTCTGCTTGCTGTTGCAATTTGCCGGTCTTGGCTTGGAGCTCATCGTTGGTCATGCGCAGTTGTTCGCCTTGCGCCCGTAACTCTTCTTCCGATGCCCGCAATTCCTCGGCTTGGCGTTGCGTCTGTTGCAACAAGGCATGAGTGCGGTTGTTGCGTTCGAGGATTTCCAGATTGAGGGCGATGATCGGCAACGCTTCGTCGATCAATGCTTGTTGGCGAAAGCTAAAGGGCAGGAACGAGCCGATCTCGATCACCGCCAGCACCTTATTTTTGGCTAACACCGGGGCCACCAACACAGTGCGCGGCGGCGCTTCGCCGATGCCCGAAACGATACGGGCATAGTCGTCGGGCACTTCGGTCAGAATAATGACCTTGCGTTCCAAAGCGCACTGCCCGACCAAGCCCTCGCCCAATTTGAACGAGACGGCTAAGTGGCGGCGCTTTTTCAGTCCATAGCTGGCAAGCAACTCCAAATGCTGGTCGGCCTCGCTCCATAAATAAAAGACCCCTGCCCCGCCGCCCAGTTGCGGAACCAAGGCGTTAATAGTCTGTTGAAACAAATCCAAGGTGGACGTTGCCGATTGCAGCAGCGTACTCAACTGCGACAGCGACGCTTTAAGCCAACGCTGACTCTCCAGTTTACCGGCCGACTCTTTAAATACCTGCACCGCAACGGCAATGTCCGTCAGTTCCGTTTTCCCGTTCCGGAAAGGAATTTCCACCGCAAGGTCGCCGGCCGCCAAATCGCTCATGCGCCGCCGCAACACGTCCAACGGCTGGGTGATGCTACGGGTAATCAAGCGGGTGCTCAGTACGCCGATAACGACCAGCGCGACTATGACAGCAGTCAAGCGCTTCATAGCCAATTGTTTTTCCGCATCGGCATCTTCCCGCAAGAATTTAGCCTTAGCGCGGGCGAAATTGAGGATGTCCTGAAATTTATTCTCGGTTTGCAAAGAATAAGCAAGCTGTTCCCGTTCAATCTTGACGATGGCGTCGGTTGACCCGCCCGTCCGCTCCAGCGACAGCATCTCGTCACGCAGTCGCCGCCAATTGGACAGCGACCGGGTCAACTGCATGACATCATCGGCCGGTCCGAGATATTGGGAACGCACGACATCCAAATGCGTATCCAGTTCCTGGTCCATCCTGCCGATAGTGCGCATCAGCGTTTCAGCATCGTCTTGACGGCTGCTGCGCGCCAGTTCGCTGACGTCGCGCTGAATAGCCACCATATTGGTTTTCGCTTGTTGCACTTCATCGATCACCTGCAGCGGGTGCTCGTTAATGCGGTTCATCAAGGAGGTCAGATTAACGATGCTTTGCAAAGCTAAGCCGCCCAGAAGAACGACCAGTATCAACAATAAACTGAAAGCCAAATTCAGACGCGAGGATATTTTTATGTTGATCAGGAACGAGTACATATAGGTAAATCCATCAGTGGTTGCGGGGGCGGATTTTATCTCGTTCCCCGGCGGCGCGTCACCGGCAACGGATCATGCCCGCAACATTTGAACAGTTGCCGAGTGCTCATCGTGTGCATGATTCGTCCCCTACAACGCCGGGAACGAGAGAAAGCATTTAACGCGACTATGAGTCGAGTAAATTTCAGCATTCAGGTAAATCCATCAGCTCGACTTCGACACTATCCTTATCCGTCACTAACGCGCTGCAAATATCCGGCGCCAAAGCCACATCCAACGCATGCCATTTTGAAGCGCGTCCACACTCGGCCGGAACCCTTAAAAACCGCTCCTGGTTTCCAGGATTAATAACGCAATGGCTCAAGCCTAAGGCGATACCGCGTCCGGTAGCTTTGACAAAGGCTTCTTTCCGCGTCCAAAAACGGTAAAATTCGGTGACTTTTTGGTCTTCAGGCAACCGCTTCCAATAAGCGATTTCTTCTTCGCCAAAGCATTTATCGACCAGTCCGGCCAAGCCGGTTCTCGGCTTGCAAAACTCTACATCCACGCCTAACTGACAGTTCCAAGCGACGGCAATCACCATAGCGTTTGCCGAATGGGACAGATTAAACACCCATTCCGGCGTATCGACAAGGTAGGGTTTGCCATGCTCGGTTTTTTGTATGTTTATTGTTTCCGGCGGCACATTAAGCGTTTGCGTCAATACCATTCTTAAACGTCCATGGACTTCGACATAGCGTTTACGCGGCAAAGAGTTTTTTATTGTTTCGGCGTGGGCTTGCTCGACGGCGTCGAGAATGCGCCAATAAGTTGGGTAATGAGCATCATCGGCGACAATAGTGCCGTGCCATATTTGGAGGGTGTCGGTCTTCATAAGACTGGGATTTATAACTATTCGGCTACAGATTGGCACAGATACACGAGGGCGTTACAACTCGGCCATCGTTATTATCGCGGACATGGAACACAGATGACGATAAACGCGGATAAGCTACAGAAAAAACCTGCGTTTACATACTTATCCGCGTTCTATTTTTATTGTAAGTCAATTAAAAACTACGCAACAGCGCTGAAATCAATCGGCGTCCCTAAGCAATTCCGGCAACACGGTATTTAATTCGGACTCGTACTTGCGCCATTTGTTAGCGGCAGGATCGGATAAAGTGAGCCGTGACACCGGCAAGGTTTTTGTTAACAACGCGTTAATATCGTTGTCTTTATCCAGCTCGGCAAAATGGGCGATTTGCATTAAGGTGGCTTGAGGATGCGCAATTAAATTAGCGTAAGATATGCGGCACCAATCGCTGTCCGGCAGCTTGTTCAAATCATTGATGATGGTTTCATTGCATTTACGCCATTGATACGCGGCAATTGTCGCTAAGGATGCACTGTGTAGCGCGCGCCAACCGGCAGGCAAGAAAAAGCTCCATTGCCGGTGCGGCCAATGCGGCAAGTTCCGATAGCCGATAAAACGTAGCGAACGCCAACCTTCGAGCAAACTGCTGATATTCTCCGCCGGTTCCCGGTGCAAATAAACAAACAAGGCATCCGGAAAAGCGGCTTTCAAAAACGGAATGCGCAACGCGTTTTTTGGCGTTTTTTCTAAAAACCGCACGCTGTCAGGCGAGGCTTCGGTTGCTGTCTTTGAATAGCTTAGGCCTTCGCGATTGCGCAATTGCCGTACAAAACGCCTTTTCAGCAAATCGACAATTTCCGCCGATGCCTGTACTTCGGTCAGCCGATTGGAAGCAAAGTCTTGCGCCGCAGGGTGCAATTGCGCAATATCTTCAATCAATTCATGACTTTCTTCACCGATCGTCCATACATTCGGAAACTGCGCCAAGGTTTCAAATAACAAAGTGCTGCCGGCTCTGGGCGCGGAAACGATAAAAATAGGCTTTTCAAAACGCGGGCATTGCGCCGACTCCGGTAAAGGATGACGCGCGGAAAAAAAATAGCGACTAAAATGGCGTTTGGCTTTAACGCGATTGGCGGTTGTTAACACGGACTCAATCACGGCCAGCGCCTGCCGACCTCGATCATGCAAATGGGGGTGTTTGCCGTTCATCAGCGCGGAAAAATCGAGTAACACATCCTGGTAACTCAGCTCGCCGGCCCAATTTTTACCGAAACGCTTGTAGGTATTTTCCCAGTCGCCGGCCAATGAGCGCAAATTGTGTTGCAAAAGTGAGGATTTTTCAGGATCTAAGGAGCTTGTAGCCAGTCCTTGGTTGATCACCTCGATCAATTGCCGAAATTGCTCGGGAGTTAAAACTTCAAATCGGTGAGGTTCTAAAAACGGCGCGTTCTTTTCGCCGTTGGGAAATAGCGTCTCGCAAACAAGATACACACACGCCGTTTCATCGGGATTCACAATTTTATGCGCGATGGCGCCGCCGACCGCATAAGGAATATTTCCAGTCAGAACAACCGGTTGATCTTCAAGATAAAACTGCGCTTTTGGATAGTGCGCCAAAGGAATATAGATGACCCGGCGGATAAAACGGTGAAAACTATGCTCTTGTAAATGATGCTCGCCCTGCGCCAAGCGAATCAATCGACAGCGCGATAAAGGCCGTTGCAATGCCGTCAGCATCGCTTTTAACGAGGGCGATCGGTGCAGTAAAGGCGTTTCCGCCATCTGCCCCGCGAGAGCGAAATCGTAATTAAGCCCACCGCCCGCGGAAATTAAAATCAGCGAAGCAAGCCCTCCCTCTTGTTGCCAGTCTTGCTCGTCAAAAGGCGACAATACATCGTCAGCGGATGCTTGCGCGAAAGAAGTCAGCGCCATGATTTACCGAGCCTAATAGATAAATTCCGCATCATCCTCGGCCTCGTCCACTACCGAAGACTCCGAGTCTATATCATCCGACACCCGCTTTTGAGCATTATCGGAGGCGATTAGCTTTGGGTGCATCGCGTTATTCACGCCGAACGCTAAACCGGCCAAGTTTAAAAACAAGGTTTGCGGCAAACCGAAACCCAACAAAAAGACGCCGCCTACGCCGATAATCGCCGGTGTTAACATGATGCTCAGCGAGTCGTCCATATTGCGCTTAAAATCTTCGCCTAAATTAAACAAGGTATCCAAATGACCGATGCCTTTATCCATCAGTACAATTTGCGCGGTATCGGTGGCAATTGTGGACGCCCCGCTCAAGGAAATGGACACATGGGATTTTTTCAACGCAATCGAGTCGTTAATGCCGTCCCCGATATAACAAACAAATCGCCCTTCTTCTTTCAGCTTATCGATCAACTCCGCTTTTTGCGCCGGTAAAACCCCGGCAAAATGATGGTCGATGCCTAATTCGTCGGCAAGTTTTTGGGTAGGAATTTCATGATCGCCGGAAATAATATAAGTGGCGGTGATATTTTTACGCGCTTTTAATTGGGCAATAACCTGTTTTGCCTCGCTGCGCACCGTCGGCCATAATTCAACCGCGCCGATCAGTTTTTGCTTGACAGCCACCATCACCAACGAATGGCCTTGTTGATGACAATGGGCTAATTGCGCCCTCATCCCGGCTGGAATCTCAATCCCTGAAACCTCCATAAAACGGGCGCTGCCGACATGAATATCCTCACTGTCGGTATGCACTAAAACGCCGTAACCCATATGGCATTCGCTGTCTCTAACGGTCGGTAAAACGATGGCGCGGCGTTCGGCGGCGGCTAAAATGGCGCGCGCCAACGGATGTTTTTGTTTATGCTCGGCCGCCGCCGCATAACACAGCACGGCGGTTTCATCCTCTTCCGCGCAACAGTGGATGGCGCCCACATAAGGCTGCTCTTCGGTTAAAGTGCCGGTTTTATCGAAAACGATGGTATCCACTTGGGTTAAAAGTTCCAGAGACCTGCCGTCTTTGATCAAAATACCGTTTTTAGCCGCCAGATTTAAATAATTTAACACCGTCAGCGGCGCGATAATCATGATTTTGTTTTTCGGATGCGCGTTGATTACCGCCAATGCGCCGGTAAATCCCCAGAAGGGCAATGCCAAGCCGCTCACAATCAGCGCGGGTTTGACCAAATCCTTAGACATTTTTTCGGCGCGTAATTGCGTGGTCGATTTGAAATCGACGGTTTGATTTAAAATATCGGCGATTTTTGCGACGGTGCAATCTTCACCGGCTTTTTCAACGCGAATATAAATCTTCCCGGATAAAACCACCGTTGAGGCGAATACGCCGTCACCGGCTTCGCGTTCGACCGGATTGGCTTCGCCGGTCAAAATATGCTGGTCGACACTGGCCATGCCGTCAATGACCACACCGTCGGCCGGAATCATTTCGCCGGACTGCACAATCACCGTATCATCGACTTTTAATTGCTCAAACGGGATTTGCATCTCGACTTTGTCGACTAAAATCCACACCGTCTCCATTTGCTGTTCGAACATGCTGCTCAGGTGCGCCCTGGACTCATCGGTAATTCGGCTGGTTAAGCGATTCGCGTAGCGCACCGCCACGCAAATCAAACTGCCGATAAAAAAACGCTGAATAACCAAAGCGCCCAACAGCGTAATACTAATCAGCGTTTCCGTGCCCACTTTGCCTTGTTTGAGCAATTTAAAGGTGTGTTTATGCACATCAAGGGTGCTGTATATTAAAAACGGGACGCTTAATATACTGAGCGGCGCATAAATTAATGCGCCTGCGGTAGCGCAGGCTAAAGAAGCTGAAGCACTCAATAGCGCTTCATTATTTTGTATCTTGAAAACTTGGCGATCGCGATGGGTTCCAACCATTTTGCGCATTTTTTGTTCCCTAACCGACGTCAGTTCCTGCTTGTTGCCGTCCGCATCGTCTACTTTTTCTTCTTGTGTCTGGAGTTTCGCCAGTTTTTTAGACCGCGAATACAAAAAACCGCTGAGTAGGATTACTTCAAATATCATAGGCTTGCCTTTGTTGTTAGGCTATCGTTAGCAAGGATTGGCGGTCTATTTTGCCGTTGGGCAACAGCGGCAAGGCGTCAACGATGATGACTTGATCGGGAATCGCGCGTTTAGGCAATCGTTCAAAACAACAGGAACGAAGCGCCGAACTTGTCGTGCGGCCTTCGTCATTAACCACGCAATAGGCCCATAAGCCTTTACCGCGCAAACTTTCGCCGCGCGCTACAACCGCTGCCGATTCCACGCCGTCAATGCTGAGCAAAGCCGCTTCGACCTCCGAAAACATGACCAATAAACCGTCGCGCTTAATGCTGTGATCGCAACGGCCCAGCACTTCGATATAGCCGTTCGGCAAAATACGGCCTAAATCCCTTGTGCCAAACCATCCTTCGGCATTAATTTGTTCCAAACCCAAAGGACGCGCTTGACTGTCCCAACAGTCCACAAAACTATAAAGCCTTTTACTCCAGATCTCGCCGCTGTCTAGGCGGTTATCGCTGATTTCCGCGGTGCTTTTATCGACTTTTAGATGTACATCCGGCATCGGTAAACCGACCGCTTGGGAGCGTAATTCACTGCTGTCCAACGGGTTTCCGGCCGCAATGGCGCCCATTTCGGTGCTGCCGTATAGCTGAACCAAGCAACCGAACAAAGCTTCATAATTTTCAAACACGCCTTCGCGCAGCCGGTCGCCGGCCACCACCGTCAATTGATAAGGACGAGCCGTTTTGCGGCCTTTAAGCAAAGTCTCGCAAAAAATCGGCGTCATCAAGGCGGTGTTAGGATTGAACGCCTTTTCGTGTTGCAAGTAGCTGATAATATTTGCGCCTTTTTGCAAATCGACGGAGGCGCCGACGGCAACGGCAGGCAAAAATCCCGCGCCCAAGCCGAATAAATGAGAAATAGGCACCGGTAGCGTCATCCGCGTTTCGGCGGTTAAGCCCAAGCGCTGCACGCACATCGAAATGTTGCCGTGCATTCTCGCATGCGTATGCACAATAATTTTAGGCTCACCGGTGCTGCCCGAGGTGCGCATATAAAGTTTGGGCTCGTCACCGACCGGAGCAAGCGTGTGCGTTGTATGTTCGATGACGCTTAAAAACTCATGCACGTCCAGCGTGGACGCTTGAATCCGCAACTGGTAGCGGCAGAATTGAGGCGGGATTTGTTGGCTGTTTTCCGCTTTAGACAGCAGAAAATGGTAACCATGCTCCAGCAAGAATAATAAAACCAACGCGCTGGGCAGCGAATTTTCGCAATCCAGAACCACGCCATCTTGTCGCCCGATGCCTTTTTCCGCGAAGAAATCGAGCAACTGAGTAAATATGCCGGGAATATCCTGATATCGGCAAGTCAGATGCCCGTCAGTCAACACATGGTCTGGGGCGGATTGGCAAATAAAGGTCATAGGCTTAAAAAGAATAAGAAAAGTAATCCAGGTCGCGCGCAAACCGGTCGGCAACGAGCTGCCGGGTCGATTGAGTGTAAGCCGCGCGATAATCTTGCCGGCGCACGGATTGATTGATGGCGGGCAACAGATGAGGAAAATTCATTGTTTGCGCCAGCGCATTAAAATCGTTATTTAAATTTTCAAAACGTAAGACATAATCGACCGCTATCCGGTCATCAATCTGCAAATAATCGAATTGATTGTAATAAAAGCGCTCGAATAAACCGCTATTCGGCATCGTTAAAAAGCTTTCAAAGCTGTCCAGATACGGCTCGACAGCGGCCTCAACCGCATTACCCAAGGCCGCCGTGCGCACAACCCCGCCCGCAATTTCGGACTTGGCAATGGTGTTGTATTTAAACATTGAGTACCATGAAAATAACCGGTCGAAAGGATTACGCACCACGGCAAACTTGGTGTAGCCGGAAAACAGTTCGGAGTCTACAGCCGCGTGTATGTCGCTTATAAAGCAGTGTTTTAAGCGCTTTTTTGCAGCGTCTATAGGTACTTCCTGTAAGGCATCGGCATCCATTTCGTTGAACAAATGGCGAATGGAGTTGCCGCCGGTGCGTTGAATGTGGACAAAAATAGCGCGGTAGCGGTGGGAAATAAGCATCGTTTAGACGGTGTCGGTAAAATAATGCGCTGGGAACTTTTCAGTGAGCATCATAATCGGTTGTTGACAGGAAAAAACGCGATACGTGCGCCCGAGTAAACGGTGCTCGGGCGCAACTTTAAAATGCACCGCTAATTGCTCGGCAGACTCTTCAAACGGAGGCAATAGCTCTTTGAACGTTTCGACGCGATGTTTTGCCCAAAGTTTGCCGATCGGGATTTGCGATTCGAGCAACTCTTGACGAAACAAAGGCGGTAAACGCTCAGGAACAATAATAGATTCCGCATACAACCAATTGATACCGCTATTTTGGCCTTGCAAGCAAATTTTGCGGGAAATAACCGATTGCTCGGCCGGCAGCTCTAAATAAGGAATTTCCCGCTCATTGGTTTCAATGCTTTCATACGACTTAATGACCGTCAATTGCTCGCTGAGCAAGTTTTCCAGCAACTTAGTCAGCGTTCCATTGTAAATTAAGATAATCCGTTGCAACGGACTGAGTTTTAAAAGATCAGTAGGACGCTGCATCGCTCTAAAATCTCCTTTGCAAGTAGTCGGCATTATTCCGATGGCCTTCAAAATCATAACCGAACAACGCAATATCATCCTTAAAGTATTCGCTAATTAGATCGCGCGTGTCTTTGTCATAATAGGACTGATACGAGCTGTGCTTGCTTTTATTCAGGTACGGCATTGTGGCTTGGAGGCCAAGGTATTGACAGACATAGGCGAAATCATCGGCGAGATTTTCAAAACGGCCGACAAAGTCAACAATGACCTCACCCTTTTCATTACACAGCATATCCTTTTGGAAGCGGGTCGCCCCTCTGGCAAAAGGCTTTTTCTCGTCGATCATCCATTTAACATAGTCGGTAAAACCGGCCATGGCTTTAACCCGCTGATGATGAATGTGTGCGGTTTCTTTGAGAATAAAATGATACATAGACACTTGCCAATCCCAAGGATTGCGCACAAACGCAAATTTAAAATAAGATTGAAAAATCGCATCGCCAAACTCTTTCTGCGTACTTAGCGCGGTTGCGTGGGTCAGCGTAGAGTCCCAAATAACATAAAGAGGATTGATTTCTCCGTCAATGAACTTAGTAGGTCGTCTGATTTTAAATTTCTCAGGCTCAATCGTATAGGGATTGAGCGCTTCACGTAAACTCAAGCCGGCGACTTTCGCCACATGAAAAAATATGAAGCGCTGATCGTGAGAGATAAGCATACGGCTAAAACAATTTGAGTAAATGCTGACCTAAACTTTTTCCGGCATAATCGCCATGTAACATACCTTTTTGAGTTAAGGCGATGACGCCGTTTTCCAAGGTGACATAGCCGTCGGTGAGCAAGTGGTCTATCGCCGGAGCGCAAATTTTTTCCAATTGAAAGCCGAATTTTTCTTCAAAAAGACTGGTTTGATAATTCATTAATTTCATACCTAAAACCAACTCACGGACCATTAAATCTAGCGCCGTTAATTTGTGGCCACGCACGATAGCGAGTTTTTTCGCTTCAATTTGGGAAAAATATTTAGGAATGTCATTGCTGTTTTGAAACAACCAATTGCCTACGCGACCGAATGCCGAAGTGCCGAACGGATAATAATCTTCGCCTTTCCAAATGCTGGGCGCATGAACATGCTCATAATTGCCGTCGCGAGTGAAGGTAAAAAAGCTCCACGGCAAATAATTCGCCGCCGCAAACTGGTCTAGAGCATACTGCATCAGCTCTAATTCTTGTTCATCCGTCGGTAACACCAGATTATCGTTGCGAATTTCCTTGTAATACTCGGTATTGGCATACAATTCCGTTTTATAAACGGTAATGCTTTCAACCTTACTTTCCAAGGCCCGCCTAATGCTATACGCCCAGGTTTCAGAGGTTTCGCCGGCCAAGCCGCTCATCAAGTCGATGTTAACCGACGCCCCGGTACTTTGCGCCATTTCAATGGCTTTCATTACCTTTTGTTCGGTATCTTTACGGTTGGAGAGCTTAATGATGTCATCGCAGAGAGACTGTACGCCTAAACTGACGCGATTAACATTCAATTCACGCAGCAAATCGGCCTTTTTTTGCGTTAACGTCACCGGTTCCGCTTCAACGGTAAACTCGGCATCCGCATTAATGGTTAAGTTCTTACGTAAACACTCAGCGATTTGCGCGATGTTGCTCTCGCTTAATAAAGTCGGGGTGCCGCCGCCGAAATAGATAGACCGCACCGGCCTTTCATCCAAATGAAAATGACGGGTCGCTAATTCGATTTCTTGGCACAAAACATCAACGTATTGATCGACTTCCGATTTCCGGCTGCCTTGAATGGTTTTGTAATAACAGTAGGAGCATTGCTGTGCGCAAAAAGGAATATGCACATAAATATTGAGTGGTTGAGGCGCTATAACATCGTCCCCGGTAGATTTTTTCCAGTGTTGAAAATTGGGGTAGTTGGTGATAAATCCCCGTCTGGCCGGTTTAAGTTCTGTCATGTAACCACGTCGCGTGGTATGTAGGGCGGCTTCTTTATCTGCCGGTTCAAGCTTTTCCATCGTGCAGTGTCCTATTGATTGTGATATTTAGGCAGCAGCGGTTTTACTCGCGACAAAACCCGCTAAAGTATTCAGATCCTTAAACTGTTTAAAATCCAGTTCTTCATCCGAAAATTGGATGGAAAAATTTGCTTCAATTAAGCTGATAAACTCCATAATCGTTACGGAATCAAGCCCTATTCCCTCTTCAAATAAAGAGGCGCTTTCATTAATATCCTCGCGTTTAAGATTAACGTCTAACTCATTGACAATAATGTCTTTGAGTTGATTTAGCATATCCTGATTCATTGTTTTCTCTCATTACTTGTAGGTAAATTGGCGGCATTATAGCAATAAAATATTTTTCTTGTTCATCGGCTTTCCGATCGGTTTTATAAATACAAAAAGCCATCAGTGTTTTAGCCGGGTTGAATTTTGAATCAAATCCAAGCAAAATTCAATATAATTATTACCACAAAATCAATACGTTAAAATTGAAGAGCAATTTTAGCCCGATGCATTCAACAAACATCAGCATTTACTTACAATTAGAAAAAGAATCATTAGGCAAGTTTGACTTAATGCACGCCTAAACCTCGTGAAGAGACACTATAGAAGCCGGATTAAGCCAGCCTATGAAAAATTAAATACTATTAAAGCCTGTCCGGCAAATTAGTTTTGGATAAACTTTGCTTGGCAAAATCGGCAAAGACAGGATGTTACTAAGCAGATAATAAGCCGGCCTAGCATAAAGCCGGAATTAAAGCTTTTGCTCAAGTAAGTTCACTAGCGCATCAACATGAATTTTTGAATCATTTAACGCCGTTATATAACGGTAGTCCTCACCGCCGGCCGTCATAAAAACAGCTTTGTTTTCCATTGCTATTTCTTCCAGCGTTTCCAGACAATCCACGGCAAACCCCGGACAGACAACATCAATCTTTTTAATACCGCGATTCGGAAGCTCTTTTAAAGTGTCTACGCAATAAGGCTTTAGCCACTGGGCCTTACCGAAACGCGACTGAAAGACAAGCATCCATTGTTTTTGATCCAGACCTAATGTTTGCGCAATCAAAGCCGCCGTTTTATGGCATTGGTGAAAATAAGGATCGCCCCATTCCGTGAGTTGCTCGGGCAGACCGTGAAAGGACATCAATAACAGCTCATTCTTGCCATGTTCGCGCCAGCTCTGTTCTATCGATTCGGCAACCGCAGCAATATAGTGACTGTGCTGGTGATAATCACTGATGAATTGAATGTGGGGCAGATGCCGCCACTGATTAAGTTCCCTAACCACATCGTCATAAATGGACGCGGTAGTGGTCGAGGAATATTGCGGATACAAAGGCAGCACGATTAAGTTATCAATCCCCGCCTTTTTGAAGACTCTCAACTGCTTTGCTATCGACGGTTCGCCGTAGCGCATGACAGGCAGGGTAATTGCCCCCTTGGCATTCAACTTGTCGGCAACCCCTTCGGTCAATTGCAGCGTCAAAAAAATGAGCGGCGAACCTTTTTCATGCCATATTTTGCGGTAAGCTTTAGCCGATTTGCGCGGACGAAAAGGCAACACGAAAAAATGCAGTATCAGCCACCACAACGGACGCGGCAGGTTAACAACGCGCGGGTCCCAAAGAAATTCCTTAAGAAATCGCCGAACCGCCGATGTGGTCGGTGCCACAGGCGAGCCCAGATTAGCCAACAATATACCGGTTTTTTTTACTGTCATGGCTTCGGCGACCGTCCTTCAAATAATTCGGCTTTGTTGATCACAGCTTAGGTTTGGCGATTGATCAAATTTAAAAATTCCGAGCGGGTACTGATCTCTTTACGAAAAATCCCCGTCATCACCGAAGTCGTCATGATCGAATTTTGCTTTTCAACGCCCCGCATCATCATACATAAATGCTTGGCCTCAATAACCACAGCCACACCTCTGGCGCCGGTCGCAAGTTCGATTGCGTCGGCTATTTGCTTAGTCAATTTTTCCTGAATTTGCAAACGGCGTGCATACATATCGATGACCCGAGCCACTTTAGATAAACCCATCACCTTACCGCGCGGCAAATAACCGACATGACATTTGCCGATAAACGGCAGTAAATGGTGTTCGCATAAAGAATACAGCTCAATGTCCTTCACAATCACCATATCTTCAGTGTCGGCGGTAAAAATAGCACCGTTCAGCACTTCTTCCAGGTTTTTTTCGTATCCGTTGTTTAAAAACTTGAAAGCCTTGGCCGCGCGTTTCGGCGTATCGATCAAACCTTCCCGATTTAAATCTTCACCGACTGCCTCAATAATCTTGGCAAAATGCTGTTCCATAGTGTTTTAATCCCAGTTGTAAAAATAGCGGGTCAGTATACAGCATTGAGCTGTGAATTTTAAAGTTCGGGCGTTTTGTCTTTTCTGTCCCGCTATGAAGCGTCCGCATAGCGGAAAACTCAGCTTATATAATTTGAGCGCAAAACGATCTTCACATTGTTTTACAGACGTCAAGCGGTGGAGGATAATAAAAAACCAATTAATACTGATGGGAGTTGAAAACGATGCCCGGATTATTACGTAGCTTGCTCGGTTTTATCATATTGGTTGTAATCATCGGTCTTGCAACCTGTCAATCATTGGTGAAAGCAGAGCCGTCAAACTCCGCTGACGCCTTTTTACCCAGCCTCTCGCAGGCAAAATCATGAATCGGTTCAGCAAAGTCAAACGGACTGTCTCGGATGTCTTGCAACGCTATTCTCCGCGCGGCTTGTTACTTTATTTCCTGCCGATAGCGCTGATTCCGGCGACTTTCATCGCCTTAGGCAAAGGCCATTTACTGAGCATTTTGGTCAATGCCGCCGGTTTTGCGCTTTACATGCTGGCCGCCTGGTGTTTGCGCAAGGGGCTGCAAGCCGAATATATTTACACGCAAAGCCCCCTCCCCCGCCCACCCGAAAAACCGTTAAAAACCATTGCCGCCGTCATCGCCGCTTTGGCCACCGGCATGATTGCTTGGCTGGGCGCAAAACATTCTCTGCCGGTGGCGCTGATGTTTGCCGGCGGCGTTTTTCTGGGCATGTATTTGAGGTACGGCTTGGATCCGCGCAACGCAAACAAAATAACCGCCGCACAGGGCTATTCCGGACATGAAATCCAGCAAACTCTGGCAGACTCATCACGCATCGTCCGCACTATCGAACAGGCCAACGAACGGATTCGAAATACCGAGCTAAACCGGCGCATTGAACGCATTTGCGCAGTTGCCGACAGCATCTTGGCGGACATTGCAGCCGATCCGCGCGATTTTCGACGCGCGCGCAAGTTTCTTAATATCTATCTGGACGGCGTGCTGCAAGTGACGCAAGGCTATGCCAAAACCCACCAGCAAACCCATTCCGGCGAACTGGAACAGAATTTCCGCACTGTGCTGGACACGATCGAAACCGTATTTCAGGAACAGCGTCAAAAATTATTGGAAGAAGATGTGTTCGATCTGGATGTAAAAATTGAAGTTTTAAACACGCAGCTCAAACAGGAAGGCATCCTTTGATGGCCTTCGATGACAGAGGGTTTAAACATGAGTGAACAACACCTATCTACAGCAGATAAGGACATCGTTCCCGGCGTCAAAGCCGAAATGGTCCCGCTTGCCGAGGTCCCCAAAGAGCGGCAGCAGCTCGTGCGACAATTGCTGAACGAAATTGACATCGGCAATAGCCAATCGATCATTTTTTTCGGCAGCAAAGCGCAGGAGCAGTTGACCACGATTTCCGACCGCATGCTGGATGGCGTTAAAAATAAAGAGGTCGGAGCAGCAGGCGACGATCTGAATGAAATGGTGGCAACACTACGCGGCTTTGAAGTCGACAACCTGGATCCGAACAAGAAACAGGGCTTTTTCGACCGTTTGATGGGCAAAGCCAAACCGATCGTCAAATTTCTGCAACAATATGAAGACGTGCGTAAACAGATTGACTTCATTACCGACAAGCTGGAGCGCCATAAAACTCATTTGCTGACGGACATTACTTCGCTGGATCGTCTTTATCAGGCCAACCTGGATTACTTCCATGCGCTCGAAGACTATATCGCCGCCGGCGAAGAAAAACTGCGCGAACTCGATGAAGTGCTCATTCCCGAACAAGTCAGGCAGGCCGAAGCCGGCGCCGAAGTGATCGCCGCACAAAACCTGCGCGATCTACGCGCTGCTCGCGATGATCTGGAACGGCGCGTGCATGACCTGCGCCTGACCCGGCAGGTATCGATGCAAAGCCTGCCGGGTATTCGCTTGGTGCAGGAAAACGATAAAGGCTTGGTTAGCAAAATCAATTCGACTATCGTCAACACCGTCCCGCTATGGCGTCAGCAACTGGCGACGGCCTTAACCATTTACCGCTCCTCGCAAGCGGCAAAGACGGTCAAAGCCGCGACCGATCTGACCAATGAGCTGTTGGCCGCGAACGCCGAAAATTTGAAGCAGGCCAATGCTGAAACCCGCAAACAGCTGGAGCGCGGCGTGTTCGACATCGAAGCGGTCAAAAAAGCCAATGAAGCGCTGATCGCAACGATAGAAGAAAGCCTACAGATTGCCGACCAGGGTAAGAAAATGCGCAAAGAAGCGGTTGCCCAACTTGAGCAATGCGAAAACGAACTACGCAAAACGCTGGCTTCGGCGCAGGCAAAGTCGGCCCGCTAATAGCGCTTTTTAATGGATTCGATAAGCGCGGAATCAAAGCCGCATGTTATTTATTCACCACGAAGGCATGAAGGGCATGAAAAATAAAACTTCGTGTCCTTCGTGTCCTTCGTGTCTTCGTGGTCAGCCTTTTAAAGTTTTTATGGTTTTTGATAAGGGAGCAGTCAAGTTACAGGCGGTCAATAGCCCAAAGGCAGACCTGATGTTAGAATGGTTGACTCAACAATTTTAATTTTTTAGGAAGAGCATGAGCAAGATTACCGTCGAACATAACCCAAGTGAAGAACGCTTAAAAGAGCTGGGCGTTTCCAGCTGGGAAATCTGGGAAAAAGAAATTTCAACATTTCCAATAGATTTTGATGAAACCGAATGCGCCTATGTTTTGGAAGGCGAAATTTTGGTAACGCCGGCCGGAGGGGAGCCGGTGCGAATTTTACCGGGCGATCTGGTATCGTTTCATGCAGGATTGGATAGTCAATGGGAAGTCGTCAAGCCATTGCGCAAGCATTACAGCTATGACTATCCCAACGGCATTTAACCTGCGGATTTTGCTTCGCCACGTTAAGTCCCGCGGCGGCCGATGAAAAGATCGTCTGAACTAGAAAACCGATAGCGTGGACTTAGCCTAGACAAAGTGGAGAGCCGACCCTGGTCAGCTCTCCTTCATTAAAATGCGCATATTGAATAGTAGAGCATGCGGTCTATGCTCGACATCAATCAGAACCTCACCCACTCCTTATACTTAAAGAGCAGTCTTTACTCTACCGGCCGTTCCAAACTCGCCAAATCAATAACGAAACGGTATTTCACATCGCTTTTCAGCATACGCTCATAAGCTTCGTTGACCTGCTGGATCGGAATAATTTCAATATCCGAAGTAATAGCGTGTTCGGCACAAAAATCGAGCATTTCCTGGGTTTCTTTTAAGCCGCCGATCAAAGAACCCGCAATACTGCGGCGCTTGAAAATTAAGTTACCGACAGAAGGCGACGGATGCGGCTGATCGGGCAGCCCCACCAAACATAAAGTACCGTCGCGCTTTAGCAATGCCGTGTAATTATCGAGATTATGCGGCGCCGCTACGGTGTTTAAAATAAAGTCAAAACTGGCAAGATGCCGTTGCATCTGCTCCGGATCTTTGGAAATCACCACTTCATCGGCGCCAAGCCGTTTGGCGTCTTCGGTCTTGCCGGGCGTCGTGGTAAACAGCACCACATGCGCACCGAACGCATGGGCGAATTTTATGCCCATGTGACCCAGTCCGCCCAAACCGACAATGCCGACTTTGTCGCCTTTACCTACCTTCCAATGTTTCAACGGCGAATAAGTGGTAATTCCCGCGCACAATAAAGGAGCGACAGCAGCCGGGTCCAGTTTATCGGAAACATGCAGCACAAAATCCTGATTAACCACAATCTGTCCGGAATAACCGCCGTAATTACTGCCACCGGTATATTTATCGGGACTGTTATAAGTAAATACCGCGTTATCGCAAAATTGCTCCAGATTATCGCGGCAGTCCGGGCATACCCGACAAGAATCGACCATGCAACCCACACCCACAGTATCTCCGGGCTTAAACGCAGTCACCTCGCTGCCGACTTCCGTTACTCTGCCGACAATCTCATGACCCGGCACCATCGGAAAGACCGAGTTCCCCCATTCATTGCGTACTTGGTGAATATCCGAATGACAAATCCCGCAGAACAAAATTTCAATCCGGACATCGGTAGGAATAAGATCGCGCCGCTCAAAACTGAACGGCACCAGTGGAGAGTTATGAGTGAGAGCAGCATAACCATTAGTTTTTTGCATAATAGGCTCCTAGTAAATTTAATAAAGAATCATCGAGAACAATCACTTAAGTTAACAGGCTAACACGACAAGAACGATCTCTTTACTTTTAACGCCCCCGTTTTTACACAACTATAGAGCCCGGAATTAATATAGCGACGCAGAGTCTGGAGAGGGCCTGCTATCGTTCCCACGCTCCGGAGACTGTGAAAGTATTCGTTTTAGAACAAAATCAAAAGCATTCACCACGAAGGACACGAAGTTTTTAATGCATTGAGTTTAAATAATTATTTTTTCCTTCGTGATCTTCGTGTCCTTCGTGGTGAAGAGGTTTTTTAAACTCATCTTGATAATACTTTCACAGTCTCTCCGGCGTGGGAACGATGTCGCTTTATTCACTTCGGACTCTATACCATAGCTTTTTTTGCCATTGATTAATATAAGTAAATGGCAAAAATTAAACGCCGTATTTTTAAGTCAACGGTTCGCAGCTTTATTCCCGCAACGAACAAAAGTCGCCCGCATTAGCCCTTTAGCCCTGTTCCCGTATTGAAAAATATGTTGGCCGGCGTGCCGGCTGGATTTCCATTTTTCATAAAGATGAAGTCTAACGTCGGCTATCTTGATAGCAACTCAGAACAAAACAGTAGTTATCAAATCCTTTCCAAGACTGCTAAAATTCATTTTTTTCGCAGCCTACGCCTTATCCATGCTCAAGTTTTTACCTTAATTTAACTTTCCCCAATCGCTGCCATACCGCTCAAGCCTTGGTGCAACTATAAAGCCATTTTGCTTGAAACAACTTCACCGTACCGATTTATCCGAGCCGTGCTTTGATACCTCGCTTTTCGGCAAAATAGGCTGACCGCCAAAGCGAAATTTTTCTATAAAATTACCTTCATCAGAACCGCCTCATTTTTGAATTTAAAAAATAAGCATGAATATAAACAACACTACACAATGCAGCCTTACTGCCGAAACTATTTCAATGGAGGCTGTGCAACAACTGTTTCCGATCAGAAACTACGACTATGAAAAACTTTTAGCTTTCACTTCCGACCTTAAATCCGAAGTTTTTTGCAAACAAACCCAATTGTTTTGTTTCGGCGATAAAACTGACTCAGCGCTATATTTACTAAAAGGCACGGTGTCCTTATCGGATGAAAACGGTAAAATTTATGAAATCGTGTCCGGAACCGGAGAAGCCAAATTTCCGCTGTCAAGCGGTTCCGTGCATACCACAACCGCGGTCGCTACAACCGATGTAAGTGTTTTACGTGTCTCGCAAAAAATCTTGTCGAGTAAGTATGCGCCGCTATCGAAATTTTCAACGCTGGTGGTTCCGGATGAATTAGCCAAAAATTATCTGTTGTCCGGCTTTATTCAGCACTATAACAGCGAAGAGCTTAATATACCGGCGCTGCCGGATATCGCGATTAAAGTGCGCAACGCCATGCAAAACGATGCCGGTGTCGCCGATGTGGTAAAGATCATTCAGCATGATCCGGTTTTTTCCGCCAAGCTGATCGGCTTAGCCAATTGCCCTCTTTATTTAGGTGTCAACCCGGTAAAAAGCTGCTTTGAAGCGGTCAATCGTATCGGCTTAAATGCCACCCGTAACCTAGTCATTGGCCTAAGTATTAATCGGATTTTCAAAACCAATTCTCCTCTGATAAAAAAATACTTGGATGACATCTGGAAAGAAAGTCTTTCTATTTCCATTATCAGTTTTGTGTTGGCGTCTATCACCAAACAAGTGAACCCTGAAGAAGCCTTGCTTGCAGGACTGATCTGCAATATCGGCACGATACCTTTCTTAAGTTTTGCCGCCAATTTCCCTAAAGAGTATTGTACTGAAGCGGACATCGAACTCGCCTTGCCTTATATTAAAGGCCCGGTAGGCTACAAGGTTCTACGTGATTGGGGGTTTGTTGAGGAGTATCTTAAAATTCCGCTTTATGCTGATGATTGGTATCAAAACAATAGTGAAACGCTTAACCTAACCGACATCGTGGTACTTTCACGTTTACATAGCAAAATAGGAAAAAAACTCTTGTCTGAGCTTCCGGTTATCAGCTCAATTCCCGCCGCCAGCAAATTAACCAACTTTTCCCTGTCCCCCGAACTGTCATTAAATATTCTGCATGAAGCCAAACAGCAAATTAATGATGCGATGAAAGCGTTTTCCAACTAATCGACACACGTCGAAGGTCTCAATCCGTACCAAAAAGCCAGCGTAACGCCGGTTATCGAACCACTGTCAGTCATCCATGATCAATTTTTTTACTACACCATCCCTTGTCTTTTTCCACCCTGTTTGCGCTGTTTTTTGGCACCTTATTCCCGATCGGCGCCGTGCTGCCGTTCATGCTTTGGCACGGCAATAAGCCATTACCCGAAACATCATCACGGCCCTACACTCTTTGCATTACGATTTGGTGATTATATGGACGACACCGCTTTTTGCTGCTGAAGTTCACCTCGCCGATAAAAACCACCGTAATTATTCAGACTCTATGTATTTTTCTGGGGAACACGGGCGTCCCGCCCGTGTTTATGCGGTCAAGATGACCGCGCTCCCAGGGCAAGGCCGTGGGGTCTGAATAATTACAAAGCTGCGGAAAGTCACCTCGCCGATAAAAAGTCTATAAGCCTTGAACCCTCCGGGAGCTGGTCCGTTTCGACGGAGAACCGTTAAACCTGTTGTAATCAATACCATTGGACAAGGCTTGGCACCAATAATTTTCTGGGGCTCGAATGAGCCAGTGGCGCTGAAACCTTTTCCTTTGGCTAAGCTCAGACGCCTTGATCCTGATGGGTGACGGGTGCGCATCGGTGCGTTGCGCGAACCACCCAACGAGAAGACAGGCGCGTATTCACTGGATGAGCCGGACAAACGATAGATGAACAGGCAAACAATTTTTTTTGTACGCTAAAAAACGACGGATTTAAAGGATAAGCTGTGGACTTGCTGGACGCGTGCTGCGGACCGATCCGGGCAGAGCCGTGTGGTGGATACGTTATGGACAGCGTCCTTGCTGACCACAACTTACCCACACTCTCGGATCTCGCATCCACGAAGTCCACAGGTTCAATAACAGGATGTGTTTATAGGGAAAATGAACCATGCAAAAAAGGTCTAAATTTGCTTGAGGGTTTTGTTTGGCCTATTGACACCGGCAGGCTAATGGGTGAACCCAACTTTTGTTCAAAATGGTCGTTTTTTCCATAAAATTAAATTTTATAGCAGTTTTTACCATACAACGTTCCGTCGATGGAAAAAATGGTATTTATACGGTAATTTGTCGGTTTAAAGTTTTTAAGACATTGAAAACAAATAATTTTATCTTGATTTTAATCAAAATTTAATTTTAAATTGCTTTAACTTTTCTACCGGCATACGGAGAACATTGAATGAAAAAACAACGTTGCGATTACCAAATTCGGTATTACGTAAGCTTTATAAAGCCTACGTTGATTTTCCTGTTGATGACAATAGGTTTCGTCCATTCCACGCTAGCAGATACGATAGCAGCGGTGGGCTCTACTCCTGGCAGTTTTGAAGTTTCCGAATCCGGTGCCGCCACTTACACCATCCCCATTAGCGTATCACCCGGCACCGCTGGCATGGCACCGAACTTGTCACTGACGTACAACAGCCAGGGGGGCAATGGCATTCTGGGTATTGGTTGGTCGTTGACCGGCTTGTCCAGTATTTCGCGCTGTCCTGCGAGCATTGCGCAGGACGGCTTTAAAAGTGGTATCAATTACAATAACAAAGATCGTTTTTGCCTGGATGGGCAACGTTTGGTGGTGGTTAACGACGATTATGGCGCTGATGGCGCGGAATACCGCACCGAAACCGAAAGCTACTCGCGCATCATTTCTTATGGCACGGCAGGCAGCGGCCCGGCTTGGTTTAAGGTCTGGACTAAAGCCGGACAGATTATGGAATACGGTAATACCGACGATTCACGTATTGAGGCGCAAGGGCGTACTGATGTCCGGCAATGGGGCGTAAACAAAATCAGCGACACCAAAGGCAATTATTGGACGGCGGCTTATACTGAGGACAACGCCAATGGCGAGGCTTATGTTAGTCGGATTGATTATACGGGGAATGAAGGTGCAGGCGTTGCACCTTATGCTTCGGTGCAGTTTTATTACGAAACTAGGACTGATGATGCATCTCGTTTTATTGCGGGTTCAAAACTACAAATTACCAAACGCCTTAAAAGCATCAAAACATTTACAGATACCATCCTCGCAAAAGAATACAGTCTCACTTATTCCGAAGCGCCAACCACTAATCGTACACGCCTTATCAGTCTCACTGAGTGTAACAAAAACAATCTCTGCCTAAACTCGACAAATTTCACTTGGCAGGAAGGTCAAGCTGGTTTTGATGAGCAGTCCAAGTGGGACTCATCAAGCAATAGTGGCTCAATACGCCCCTACTGGACAAATGCAAATGGTCACTTAACTTCCCTAACTGATATTAATGACGATGGACTGTTAGACAGAGCATTCACTTTAAATTATGACACTGGTCAGCGGGGCTTATGGATTGCATTGAATAATGGGAATGGTTTTGATGCCAAAACATTGTGGTTGGATGAGCCAACAAATAATTGGAATTGGAACCAACCAGAATTAATCAGTGATGGCTCAGGCAGTGTGTATGCCAGGCTTCAAGACATGAATGGCGATGGATTACCGGATCGAATCAGCGGTTACAACTTTTCAGAAAATATAGCTGGTTTATGGGTAGCGATTAACAATGGCAATGGTTTTTCTCCGAAAAAACTTTGGTGGTCCGTTACCACAGAAAATCAACATTTACCCGATAATCGCTATGTACATGGACTAAAAAACATATTGGTTGATATGAATGGCGACAGTTTACCCGATCACGTTTCTGATTATAACTACAATACCAGTGAATCCGGTTTATGGGTCGCCTTAAATAACGGAAGCGGGTTCGATTCCCAACAACTTTGGTTTTCCGGGTTTGAACCGAGAGACAATATGCCCCTTTGGGTCAGCAACGGTTCAAACAGTATTTACGCAAATCTAATTGACATGAATGGTGATGGCCTCCCGGATCGCGTATCCATACAAAATGCGCAAACAAAAGAACTGGGTATGTGGGTTGCCATCAATAACGGACAAGGTTTTGACGATCAAATCAATTGGTGGAAAGACACAACAGGAAATCAATACTTTTCGTGGAATCGTTATGAACATGGCATAAAAAACATGTTAACGGATATGAATGGCGATGGGTTACCTGACAATGTTATGCATTACAACTACGATACAAAACAAAATGGGCTTTGGGTTGCATTAAACACTGGAAATGGCTTTGATTCCAAACAACTTTGGTTTACAGGAATGGTGTCTGATGCGAGAGATAATATGCCACTATGGATCAGCGATGGTTCAGGTAATACTTATGCAAACTTACAAGACGTAAACGGTGACGGTCTTCCGGATCGGATTGCCACCCGAAACGCACAAACGAAGATACTGGGGATGTGGGTATCCATTAATAATGGCAAGGGATTTGGATCTCAAATGAATTGGTGGCCCAATACTATTGGGAATTTGTATTTTCCTGAAAGCCGCGAAAACAATATAAACGGCATCTATCACACATTAACCGATATAAATGGGGACGGTATCCTTGATCATGCCGCCCATTACAATTATAACAAAGCTCAATATGGCTTATGGGTAGCTCGCGGTAGATCAAAACCGGATTTAATAACGGCCATCACTAATGGTAATAATTTTGCTACCAACATTGAATACCTGCCTCTTACCGATAGCCGTGTCCATTCCAAAGATGTTAAAACTAGCTATCCGACCAGAAACGTTTCAGAACCCATCTACATCGTTTCCAAAACCCTAACCACCGACGCTATCGGCGGCAACTACGAAACCCACTACACCTATGTCGGAGCCAAACTCCACCAAACCGGCGGCGGCTTTCTGGGTTTCGAACAAGTCACTAGCAAAGACTCCCAAACCGGCATCGCCACCACAACGATTTATAGACTGGACTACCCCAATCAAGGCTTACCCCAGTCCGTAGAAAAGAAAACCCAAGAAGGACAATTATTAAACCAAATCCAAAACACTTGGCAAAACACCAGCCTGGGAGCCGGAGCCTACCACCGTAGCGACCTCACCGAAACCGTCGAACAAAGCTGGGATTTGAATGGTGCGGCAATGCCCCGAACAAAAACCAGTACCGAATATGACGATTATGGTAACGCCACCAAAATCATTGTTGCCACCGATGACAGTTACAGCAACGAGCCGATTGGTGTCAAACTGACCCAAAATACTTACAGCAACGACAGCACAAACTGGCTGCTCGGACGCTTGACCCGCGCTACCGTCACCAGCACTTTACCCACCGGTGCCAGCGCGACACGCACCTCTTCCTTTGCCTATGCACCGAATAGCGGCTTGCTGGTGCAGGAAGTGATCGAACCGGATGAAGCCAGTTTAAGGTTGGTCACCGACTATACATTGGACAGCTTCGGAAACCGGGTTGTCAGCACAGTCAGCGGTAACGGCATCCTGACCCGCTCCAGTACGACGAACTACGATCCGCAAGGCCGCTTTCCCACGGCCAGCACCAATGCCTTAGGCCATACCGAAACCCGTAGCTACGACCCGGCATTTGGCAATCCCTTGTCGATGACTGGGCCGAACGGCTTAACCACTACTTGGATTTACGATGGCTTTGGCCGAAAAATTCAAGAAAATCGCCCTGACGGAACCCTCAGCAGCCAAACGTATGCGTGGTGTGATGCCGCATGTCCGGCAAATGCCGTTTACACTATCGCTACTATTGTGAGCGGTGGCCCTGACAGCACGGCTTATTTCGATAGTCTCAATCGGCAAATCCGTATTGAGAAGGTCGGTTTTGATGGGCGCATCAGCATTCAGGATACCCAGTACGACAATATGGGGCGGGCCGTTTCCTCGTCCCAACCTTATTACGAAGGCGACAACGTAACATCAACCCACTACCAATATGACATCTTAGGCCGTATGATCCAGGTCACTGCACCTGATAATGGCATTACCAAAACCGAATACAGCGGCCTAGTTACGACAGTTACCAATGCATTAGGGCGCACCTCGCAAGAAGAGAAGAATGGTTTGGGGCAATTGATTAAAGTTACCGACGCACTAAATTCTTCGATGCTGTTTGCCTATGACCCATTCGGCAATCTGAACGAAACCACTGATCCTCACAACAACAAAATTGTCATTGAGTACGACCTCAGAGGCCACAAAATTGCCATGCACGATCCCGATATGGGCAACTGGTCATACAGCTATAACGTGTTGGGTGAATTGCTAGGACAGAAAAATGCCAAAGGACAAATCACCAAACTTTCTTACGACAAATTGGGACGGATGATCCAACGTAATGAAATGGGCTTGAGCAGTAAATGGCAGTGGGATACGGCTATTATGGGTAAAGGTAAACTGGCAAGTTTTTCAAGCAACAACCTTCATAAACGCGAGTATGAATACGATGAATTCGGAAGGACAAAATCTGTCAAAACTAAAATAGGTAACTCTGTATTCACTATCTCGACTGAGTATGACGGCTTTTCGAGAGTCTTAAAAACCACCTATCCGACTGGCTTTGCCGTTTCCAACGGTTACAACCTCAACGGTTATCTGGCAGAAGTCCGTGATGAAACTAGCGAGAAGTTCTTTTGGCAAGCCACCACAGTGGATGCCGCTGGTCGGGTCACTGAAGAATCATTAGGCAACGGCTTAGTGACGCAACGCAATTACGATTTAATGGGGCACACCATTGGTATCCGTACCCAACCGTTTACTGGGGAAGCCCTACAAGACCTCAGCTTAACGTGGGATCTCGTAGGCAACCTTACCAATCGTGATGATAACGTTACTACCCGTAGTGACCAATTCGATTACGACGAACTTAACCGACTAAAATCCGCTTCCTACTCTGATGGCAAGAACCTTAGCTTTGAATACGATGCTATTGGAAATATCATCTATCAATCAGATGTCGGTGACTATAGTTATGGTGCAAGACCTCATGCCGTGACCAAAATCGCAGGAACGCTCAACTCGACGTTCGTTTATGACAGTAACGGCAACCAAACTAAAGGGCTGGACAATCGTACAATCAGCTATACGTCCTGGGATATGCCCGCCAAAATGACCCAAGGCAGTGCCACATTGACCTTTGCTTACGATGCCAATCACGAACGGTTCCGACAAATCAGCCCTACCAGCACGACCTACTATATCAACCCGCGCATCGATCAAGGCGCACATTTCGAACAGATCATCACACCGATAGGAGGCGCTACGTTTAAAAAGAACCGGCATTATATTTATGCCGGTTCTCAGGTTATCGGTGAATTAATGACCTTTAATTCGGGGACCAAGGAAACCCGTTACTTCCATAGTGACCACTTGGGTTCCATTAATACGGTGACAGATGACAATGCTAAGATCATTGCCCGTTATGATTACCAGCCATTCGGTAAACAAACTCGACTTCAAGGTGATACAAACCCTATTCAACACGGGTTTACAGGCCACGAACATTTGCCAGAGGTTGGGCTCATCCATATGAATGGCCGGGTTTATGACCCCATCACCTCGCGTTTTCTCAGTGCTGATCCGACCTTGCAGTTCCCCAACAACATACAAAACTATAACCGCTATTCTTATGTGATGAACAACCCGCTGGCGTTTACTGACCCCAGCGGCTATGGAATTGGCAAGTTTTTCAAAAATGCGTGGCGCAACGACATTGTGCGTGCAGTCGCGGCGATTGCGGCATCAGCCATTACCGGCCAAATTTGGGTACCCTATGGAAGTTCTGCATTTGGCTTATTTGCGAAAAGTGTGGCGAGTGGCTTTGTTGGCGGTGCGGTACAAACTGGCAATTTGAACGGTGCGGTGCATGGGGCATTCACTGCCGGGTTGTTTTATGGGGCGGGTGAAATTAATCAGGGGATTAGTTCTCTGGCAGGAAAAACGGCTACCCATGCTGTAGTGGGCTGCATTTCAGCGAGCGTATCGGGTGGAAATTGTGGGCAACAAGCTTTGTCGGCTGGATTTGCCAAAGCGGCAGGGCCTTATACCCAAGGCTTTGGGGAAATTGGAAATTTGGTGGCCCATTCGGTGGTTGGCGGTACGGGGTCTGTCATTGGTGGTGGAAAATTTTCTAATGGGGCTGTGACGGGGGCTTATGGGTATTTATTTAATGATGCGATGCATCAAGGAGAAAAGCAAGGATCTGTTACAGTAAATAGCAGTTATGAACAATCGAAATTTCTTGAACGCTGGTGGAATAGAGGATTAAAATTTCTACATATATATAAAGGCGCTGAAGATGTATATGAAGGCTATAATCTTTTTAAAGATGCTAAGGAGGCTGCTGAGAAAAATAATGTGCCGGAACCAGCCTTTGTTATTGGTAATAAAGAGTCTGAAGATGAATATGTAAAATGGCGAATTGATAGACAGCAGAAGACTCTTTCTGATTGGGTTACATTATGGCAAGATGCTGTTGGGTGGTTTTATGATGCCAATTCCAATCAGAAACCAAATACTAATACTGAAAAAGGATGTTGTTAAGTAAGAGCAAAAAAGGGGGCAGGTTACATTACAATGAAAAAGTAACCTGACCCCTTTTCGCAATGACCCCTTTTCGCTTTTGTCCAATGGTATTGATTACAACAGGTTTAACGGTTCTCCGTTGAAACGGACCAGCCCCCGGAGGGTTCAAGGCTTAGGCGTATCAGCTTGTCCTTATCGTCAACAAAACGATTTTAGTCGGTTGAACGGCCGGCCAATCAGGCCGGGTGGTTATTAGCCAACCCCGTTGCCGGTTCCGCCGTTCAACCTTAACTATTACGCAAATAACTTGGCGGAATCGAAAGGCGCCTGATCCCGGATCACATAGAAAATCGCCCTCGCCAATTTATGCGCCACCGCTTTGAGTGCAACCACCCTATTGCGTTTGGCGACTTTGCGTTGATAAAACCGTTTGGCTTGCTCATTAAATCGAATGGCAAAATTAGCCGCCTCAATAAAAGCCCAAGCCAGATATTTATTGCCTAACACCGCTCATATCGTAATAGGGGACGGAGCCCGATATTCTGCTCGATATTTCTGTTCATATTTATCATCACACTCATTTCCTCCCAAACCAAGACCACACTGTTTCGATATTCACTCATCAATCCCCTTTTTCCTTGGACGCCCCGGCGTTCCAAGTCGAACCGATCTTGCAAGCGTTGCTTCGATTTCGTCCTTGAACCGCTCGCTACCCAACGCGGTACCGCTATTCACCGACTCACGAATCGCTTTTGATGCCTCATCCATTTGATGACGAAATAGTGCTTGATAAGCCGCCTGCCTGATCTCGTCAGTCGCACCAAGAGCGAGATAGCACGCATGATCCCGTATCAATTCATCCGCTTGACCTAACGCGTGCGCTCCATAGCTCGACCATCTATAACTGCTCGCATTCTCCACCATTCCCGCACGAACAGGATTCAGCTCGATGGAGGGGCGGGCAGAGATACCTACATTTTCAACAAGGGCGACGATCGCGATACCGTATTTGACCCCGATAAGGACAGTACGATCATTTTCGGTGAAGGTATTAGTCAAGACGATATTACCTTGAGGTTAGGTTCATTGCTGCTCGACCTGGGCAACGGCGATGAAATCCATATTAATGGCTTTGACCAAACCGATGTTTTTAACAGCGCCTCGGTGAGCAGCTTTAGCTTTGCCGATGGTTCGGCGCTCACTCTCAATCAACTGCTGGCACGCGGGTTTGACCTGAATGGCACCAGCCAAAACGATACGATAGCGGGCACCAACACCACTGATCGCATTAAAGGACTGGAGGGCATCGATTTACTGGTGGGTCTAGGGGGCAACGACTCGCTGGAGGGGGGGCGGGTAACGATGAATTGCAAGGCGGCGAAGGCGATGACCGGCTTGACGGCGGCGCGAACGATGATCTGATGTTCGGCGAGGAAGGGGACGATCTCTTATTAGGTGACGTTGGTATCGACCGATTGCAAGGCGGCGCGGATAACGACACGCTTGACGGCGGCGCGGACAATGACCTGCTGTTCGGCGAAAGCGGCGATGACAGCCTGTTAGGGAATGACGGCAACGATGACTTACAGGGTAATGAAGGGAATGATCGTCTCGACGGGGGCGCCGGCGATGATCGGTTATTCGGACAGGACGGCGACGACAGTCTGAACGACTTAGAAGGCAACAACATACTCCTGGGTGGGCTGGAATTGGATACCTTGCTGGGCGGTTTGGGAATGGATACGTTGCAAGGCGGAGAAGGAGATGATGTCCTTGACGGCGGTGCAGAAAACGACCAGCTATTCGGACAAGGCGGCAACGATAATTTGCAGGGCGGTTCCGGTCTTGATCGCCTGCAAAGCGGCGCCGGCGATGACACGCTCAATGGCGGCGCGGACGATGATCTGCTGTTCGGTGAGGCCGGTGCGGATAATTTGTTCGGAGACATCGGCGCTGATCGGCTGCACGGCAATGAAGATAACGACTTGCTCGATGGCGGCGCGGACAACGATGTGCTGTTTGGTGAGGCAGGAGACGATACCTTACTGGGCGGCGACGGCAGCGATCAATTACAAGGCAACGAAGGCGATGACGTCATTAACGGCGGCACAGGCGACGATTGGCTCTACGGACAAAGCGGCAATGACCTTATCAGCGATGACGAAGGCAATAATATGCTGGTCGGTGCCGACGGCTGGGATACCTTAATCAGCGGCGCGGGCGACGACGAACTCTACGGCGATGCCGGCAACGACAGCCTCAACGGCGGCGACACCTATAGGATCAATTCGGGCGACGGTATTGACCGGGTCAACGACTTTTTCGAGCAGGGCTACAGCGGCATCCGTTTCGACAATGTGATGGTTTTCGGTCAAGGCATCTACGCCAATAATCTCAGTCTGGGCATCGGCTCTTTGTTGATCAAGCTGAACAACAACGGCGATGCGGTGCATATCGACGGCTTCGATCCCGATCATCCCTACGCCAATCCGGTCATCAGCCGGTTCGAATTCGCCGACGGCACGGTGCTTTCCTACGAACAACTGTTGAGCCGGGGCTTTGATTTGACCGGAACGCCGGATACGGATGTGATCAACGGCACCGGCGCCGATGACCGGATCGATGCGTTGGCGAGTGATGATCTCGTCTACGGCAAAGACGGCAATGATACGCTGGACGGCGGCAGTGGCGCCGATACCTTGTTGGGCGGCACCGGCAACGATGTGTATCATGTGGACGCTGGCGGCGATGTAGTGATCGAAGATAATTATGCCGGACAGGATAGTGTACTGAGCGGCGTAAGCTACACACTGCCTGATGCTATTGAAGGCCTCAGCTTGGCCGACGGTATGGCGCTGGATGGAACCGGTAACGGACTCAACAACGATCTGAGCGGCAACAATAGCGACAATCGACTGACCGGACTCGACGGCAACGATACCCTGATCGGCCAGGCCGGTAACGACACCTTGAATGGGGGAAGCGGCGGCGATGTTTTGGCAGGCGGGGACGGCTATGATTACTACATTGTTGACGACAGCAACGACACGCTGACCGAAGAGGCCGGTGCCGGACTGGACCGGGTGGACAGCAGCGTGTCCTTTAGCCTCTCCGCCAACATCGAAGACCTGAATCTGTTGGGCGATACGGCGCTAAGCGGAAGCGGCAATGGACTCAACAATAACCTGACCAGCAACAGAGTCGTAAAACGGGTTCGCCACCCAGCCATTCGTCAAATACCAGTTTTGCAGGCAGCGTGACGGCAGGAGCTTGACGCGTCATATGAATGCCCGCCCCTGCTCCACATTACAGCTTTAGTGAAAAACAATTTGAACAACAAAATATAAAAAAGCGTGAGCGTTATCACAATTGTTACACCCAGCGTTGAAATGGACTGGCGCCTATTATTTTAATTTGCAATACTCAATGCAGAACATTTATAAAACTAGATAAAAACATTAATAGTGGGTTGATTGAGCCTCTATTTCATAATGCTTGTTTAACAAATATCGGATGGGAGTTGTAGTAAATTGACAAAGACCTTTACGAAGAATCCAAGACAATCAAACCAGGAGGCTGCAATGAGCGGAACAGTCCATTATCAAGCCGAAACGCAAAGTTATGCATATTGCTGAATATCTAATCAAAACAAAAATAAACTAAGTTTGCCCCTGAGGTATTCCAAATGAGGGACCGTGAATGAAAAAACGACATCAACTTAATCGGATCCTATGGATACCCTCAACACAAACTTTTGTCTGCCTGTTACTACTGTGCTCGGCAACCTTTCAAGCCGTCGGCTTTGATTGCAAAAAAGCACAGACTAAAACAGAACAAATGATTTGTGATGCATCATCGCCTATCTCATTCCTCAAAACGCGGGATGATGAACTGGACATTGCTTATCAATGGGCGCTAATGCGGGCTGGTGATAAACAAAAACTGGTCAACGAACAACGGCGCTGGTTAAAAGACATCCGCAACGTTTGTCCCGATAAAAAGTGTTTGGCTAAAGCTTATTTTTCACGACTTGATGAATTGGCGGAATGGTTACCCACTCCGGGCTGTTATACCCTGCAACCCATCAAGAATGAAGGAAAGGTTCGGCCGATAGAACCTGTCTGTGAGGCGATGGAAAAAAATCTCAACCAATTTTGTGATCAACCGCCTGTAGCCTGCGGCCTTAAAGTAGCGCCAGCGTTCCGTGATCGGATAACACTACCCAACTGGACGCCGCTTGATCCGATAGCCCATCGCAGCTTAATTGAGGAATTTATTCGTGTCCCTTGGCAAGAGCCACACATACCGCAACAGGAAGTAGACACTTTACTACAGCAGGAGCGTACAAAAATTGAACAGGCTATAGCTGAGAAGCGACTGAGCTTTTCGACGGCTCAACTGGATTTATACAATCTGGGTAAGCCTCAACCTGCTTATCGCTTGAATTATGGCGACTGTTTGGTGAGTAAAGAACGAAAACAATGGGACAAAGCTATCCAAGCGACTCCAGTGAAAATTCAAATTGCGCCGAAAATTGCAAAAACGCTGTTTAAACAGTATTTCACGGTAGAAAAAAGTGTTCACGGTAATGTATTTCGTTATGGTGGTAAAACCTACTCGTTTTTAATGTTTGGTAAGAGTAACCATCTTGAAGAACTACCGCCTGCGGAAAATTGGCTTTGGATTAACCGTCTCGATCCTTGGACATATCCAGGCGATGACAAAGTTAACTTACGCATGAAAAATATTTGCTTTTTTAATTATCAACCCAACTAAGGAGTATTGAAATGAACTTTCATTCTATAACCAATAATTATACAGGCGACCGCTATTCATTCTTCAAGTTGAAGAGAATGGCGCTTTTCATTTGGCACCTTACAACGATGGCAAAGGCTGGGTCACTATTGGAGTGGGCTTCAACTTGGCCGATGATACTGTGCGAGGCCTTGTATTCACTAAACTGGGGATTACGAATACACTGTTAATTAACGTACTGACGAGTTACTTAGAGAAAAATCAACAAACCACAAGCGACGCTGATATTCAGCGTGATCTTAACAACTACATGGCTCAATATACTCCAGGCACCACTTTCAAATTCACCGACGAAAATCAAATCAAAGCCCTTTTCAATGGCCCTAATGGCAATGACGGTTTAGTCAAAACATATGAAGATCGAGTCGATGACTGGGCCATGAAATATGGCCTTGCCGCTATTCCCGAATCAAAAGAGCGTTTAGTGTTGCTGTCACTCGCCTACAACGGAGTATTGGGTGGAAAATTAGCTTTAGCTGTCAACGCCGATAATCGTGCCGAAGCTTGGTATGAGATTCGCTATGGTTCTAATGCCGATAAGTTACCCGGTCTTGCTAAACGCCATTACTACGAGTCCGAAGTTTTCGGTCTCTATAACGACTCAAATAATGTTAACGAATTGGAAGCCAAACAGGTGCTACAAATGTACACCCGCCACCACCAAGCGATCACAGACTATGAAGCCCTCTACGGCGTAGGGATTGATGGTGTGGTAGATCGCCGTAACACTATTGCCGAAGCTAATAATGACTACTCCCTCTCCGGTGGCGCCCAAGTAGACACCCTTGCTGAAGCGCTAAAGCCAGCCCGCGATGTGCTTATCGATTTATATGTTACCCAGAAAAACCTTGGCATCGACATCAACGGCGAAGTGTTAGTAGGTGATTATGGTTTGAATCTATACGACCATTTGCTCGGACGTGACGAGACAAATCCACCGATTCCTCAATCCCCTGTATACAGCAATGATCTCCTGATGGGAGGAGCTGGCAATGATAATCTTAAGGGGCTGAACGGTGACGATGTGTTATATGGCGAAGACGGCAACGACATCCTCGAAGGCGGCGAAGGCAATGATAACTTGCTCAGCGGAGAAGGCAACGATACCCTTGAGGGCGGTCAAGACGACGATACCCTGGAAGGCGGCCAGGGCTTCGATACTTATATTTACCACACCGGTGACGGCAACGATGAAATTAACGACGAAGACGGTTTAGGTAAGCTCACCGTCGACAGCCCTTCGCTGGTTGCTTGGCACATCAAGAACGATCCGGCCAATGTCTTCAAAACCACCGGTGGCGACACGCTGTCATTGGCGGGCAGCACGCTCACTATCACGTTTAAGGGCGGCGATACCCTTACCGTGCTGAACTTCGACCGCACCACCAAAAACCTGGGCATTGACCTGAAAGACGAGTCTATCGCCTATAACGATACCGAAATAAACACGCTATTCCTGGACGCATTGGCTAAATTGGCTCAGGGGGCGTTGAATTTCATCATGTCACCTGTCTATGCGACCACCAACGAGGTGATCTATACCCATGGCGATATTAATGGTAGTGGCAACAATGATCGGCTAATAGGCCGGTCCGTAGATAATTTAGACCGGATTTTCGGCGGTGCCGGAAACGACACACTCTTCGCCGATGAAATAATTGGCGACCTGACAGCCTATCTCAACGCCGACAGCGGACAATCCCAAGCCATGGAAGCGTCATCTCAAAACGAACTGTCAGGCCAAGCGGGAGAAGATTTACTGGTCGGAGGAGCCACCGGCGATAGGATGTGGGGCGGCTCGGAAGCCGATATCCTGATTGGCGGAGAAGGCGCGGATCAGATGGTAGGCGATCAAGCCGGCAACGGAGAATATCTGTCAGATGGTAATGACCGGATTTATGGTGGCGCCGGTGATGACCATCAATGGGGAGGGGGTGGGAACGATCTGATGTTTGGGGGCAGTGGCGCCGATAACATGCAGGGTAACAGCGGTAATGACGACATGTTGGGCGGTGACGGCAACGATGGCATGGCGGGCGAATCCATCTATGAAACGACTGTGGGACTCTCCTACAACGACTACCTCGACGGCGGAAACGGCAATGACAGACTGTTCGGCATGAACGGCGATGACCAGTTGTTCGGCGGCAGCGGTGATGATGTTCTAGCGGGCGATGATGGCGTAATGGCGGCTGCATTGCAAGGCAGGGATCAACTCTACGGTGAAGATGGCGATGATGTTTTGGTAGGACAAGGCTACGCGGACATACTGATCGGTGGCGCAGGCAATGATGAACTTTATGGCGACGGCGATGCTACGCCGGTTGCAATTCAAGGCGACGATTACCTGGATGGCGGAGCCGGTGACGATTACCTGCGCGGCTACGCGGGAGACGATATGCTGCTGGGCGGGGCGGGCCTCGATACCCTATCGGGCGAAACCGGCGATGACATACTGTATGGAGAAGACGGTAACGATTTGATGTCCGGCGGAGACGACAACGATACCATTTCCGGTGATGACGGTGATGACGAATTACAGGGTGGAGATGGCGACGATATGCTACTGGGTGGGATGGGACTCGATACAATGCTGGGCGATGCCGGTAATGACATGCTGTATGGGGAAGATGGGAACGATTTGATGTCAGGCGGAGACGACAACGATACCATTTTCGGCGATACCGGTGATGATGAATTACAAGGTGGAACGGGGGATGATGTGCTTGATGGCGGTATTGAAAATGACCGGCTATTTGGTCAACAAGGCAACGATGATCTACAAGGCGGTTCCGGTCTTGATCGATTGCAAGGCGGTGAAAATAATGACACGCTCGACGGCGGCGCAGATGACGACCTGCTGTTTGGCGGAAACGGTGATGACAGTCTGCTCGGAAGTGATGGCAACGATGAATTACAGGGCGAAGAAGGCAATGACGATCTTGATGGCGGCGCCGGCGATGACCGGTTGTTCGGACAGGACGGCAACGATGAATTACAAGGTAACGAAGGTGATGATCATCTTGAGGGAGGTGTCGGCGATGACCATTTGCTTGGAAATGACCGCAACGATGAACTACAGGGTAATGAAGGAAATGATAATCTCGACGGAGGCATTGGCGATGACCGCTTGTTTGGACAGGACGGCGACGATAGCCTCGACGATGAAGCGGGCAACAACCTGCTGAGAGGCGGTGCAGGCCTCGATAGTCTGAGTAGTGGCACAGGTAATGATAAACTTTATGGGGATGAAGGCGATGATTGGCTCACAGCCGGAGACGGTGCGGATACCCTATTTGGCGGTATAGGGCTGGATACCTTGCTAGGCGGTTTTGGTTCGGACACTTTGCAAGGCGGCGCAGATGATGACATGCTCAATGGCGGCGAGGATAGTGATCTGCTGTTCGGCGAGACTGGTGCAGATAGCTTGTTCGGAGACATCGGCGCAGATCGGTTGCACGGCAATGAAGATAACGACTTGCTCGATGGCGGCGCGGACAACGATGTGCTGTTTGGTGAGGCAGGAGACGATACCTTACAGGGCGGCGACGGCATTGATGAATTACAGGGCAATGACGGCGATGACAATCTTAACGGCGGCGCAGGCGATGACGGGCTCTACGGACAAGGCGGCAATGACTTCCTCAGCGATGACGAAGGCAATAACGTGCTGGCAGGCGGCGAAGGCTCGGATATCTTAAACAGCGGCGCAGGCGACGACGAACTCTACGGCGATGCCGGCAACGACAGCCTCAACGGCGGCGACGGCTGGGATATTCTCAGCGGCGGCAGCGGTTCGGATATCTTGCAGGGCGGTGCGGGCGGCGACACCTATAGGATTAATTCGGGCGACGGTATTGACCGGGTCAACGACTTTTTCGAACAGGGTTACAGCGGCATCCGTTTCGACAATGTGATGGTTTTCGGTCAAGGCATCTACGCCAATAATCTCAGTCTGGGCATAGGCTCCCTGCTGATCAAACTGAACGACAACGGCGATGCGGTGCATATCGACGGTTTCGATCCCGATCATCCCTACGCCAATCCGGTCATCAGCCGGTTCGAATTCGCCGATGGCACGGTGCTTTCGTATGAACAACTGTTGAGCCGGGGCTTTGATTTGACCGGAACGCCGGATGCGGATGTTATCCACGGTACCGGAGCCGATGACCGGATCGATGCGTTGGCGAGCGATGATGTCGTCTACGGCCAAGACGGCAATGATACGCTGGACGGCGGCAGCGGCGCCGATACCTTGTTGGGCGGCACCGGCGACGATGTGTATCACGTGGATGCCGGCGGCGATGTGGTGATCGAAGATAATTATGCCGGACAGGATAGCGTACTGAGCCGCGTAAGCTACACACTGCCTGAGGCTATTGAAGGCCTCAGCTTGGCCGATGGTATGGCGCTGGATGGAACCGGTAACGGACTCAATAACGACCTGAGCGGTAACAACAGCGATAATCGACTGACCGGACTCGACGGCAACGATACCCTGATCGGCCAGGCCGGTAACGACACCTTGGATGGAGCGGCGGCGATGTTTTGGCCGGCGGGGACGGCTATGATTACTACGTTGTTGACGACAGCAACGACACGCTGACCGAAGAAGCCGGTGCCGGACTGGATCGGGTGGATAGCAGCGTATCTTTTAGCCTGGCCGCTAACATCGAAGACCTGAATCTGTTGGGCGATGCGGCGCTAAGTGGAAGCGGCAATGGACTCAGCAATAACCTGACTGGCAACAAAGTCGTAAGACGGGTTCGCCGTCCAGCCATTCGTCGAATGCCAGTTTTGCAGGCAGCATGACGGCAAGCGATTGACGCATCGTATGAATGACACAGTTCCACATTACAGCTTTAGTAAAAAATAATTTGAACAACAAAATATAAAAAAGCGTGAGCTTTATCACAATTGTTACACCCAGCGTTGAAATGGGCTGGCGCCTATTATTTTAATTTGCAATACTCAATGCAGATAATAATAAAAGGTAGATAAAATCATTAATAATGAGTCGACAATTCTTTTGTTTTCATAATAATGTTAATCACATCGGATATGAATTGTTTCAAATTGACAAAGACCTTTACAAAGAATTCAAGATAATCAAACCCATCGGAAGACTGCAATGAGCGGAACAGCAAATATGAGTCATGATAAACAGATTAGAAAATGCATAATGAAAGTCCCCATCTTTTCCTACAGCCCTATCCATCGGAGCAGTGCAACAAAAAAACAATTACCGTCATAAAAGCATGGGCATTGAATGCGTAGCGAGTTAGGCTCACATAAAATCAACCCACTTAAAGAGCTAGATATATTTTTAATGTAAGCGAGTTAAAAAATGCACAATGAAAAACTTAACCTCGTTGTTTCGTCATCCAATGCACACGCAGTATATACAAAATGTTTTATTGCCGCTTACGCATCATTTTTATTGCCCATTTTTTCGCTACATTCAACGGCAGGAACCAGGCTTTTCGTTGATGCCACAACACATTTTCTATGGCCGCTTTTAATTGCAATTTATATATTTAAAACCATTCCCGGATCATTAAAAGAATTTTGTTCAGAATTCCGTATGTCCATTGGTGGTTTTATCCTGTTTGTTTTTTTTAGGATTCGCTTCTGCTTGCTTTTCTGTATATATCAAAAATGTTAACTATTCGAGAATCTACGAAAGCATTGATTTTTTAAAATCCATTAATTATTTGGTTATCAGCAAGATGGGTTTTTGGGGCGTACTTTATTTGGCAATGACAGCAGCCATCCATGAAGAATGGCTTTATAAATGGGTTTTAATACGATGTTTTGCAGACAAAACCAATTTTTACAAGCCTATTCTGATTGCATCGCCGTTGTTTGCGATAACGCATGCTTCGCAAGGGTTTACGGCCGTAATCGTAAATGCAGTGTACTCAATAATAACGTTACTTTATTACTATAAAAAACGTAATCTATTTAACCTTATGACCCTGCATTTTATAGAAGACCTGTTTCTTTTTTCATTCATGTGGGCGTGGATGTCATAAATAATTATGAGTTAATACGGCATGGAAAGACTATTTATTTGATATGAAAACAAGCACTACTAAATCAATGGAGTCAGTGTCGTTGATTTTAAGTAGCTGGATTTTATTTAATCAATTCAACCTGACCCCATTGATTAAGAAGTTATAAAAATGAATAAACTACTTTTTCTAATTAATAATAGCCGAAAAAAAATAGTGCTTTTGCTTGTTTTGTTTTTCGGTTTCTTAGCACAGAGTGATTTGATTGACTTGCTTTGGGAAATACCGGATTTTAATCAGCTAACTGTTAGTGAAGGCAAAATAAAAATTCATAAGGGCCAAGGAAGAGTGCATGATGTTTTTACATTACTGATTAATAATCAAGAAATACTATTTAGTTGCGGCATGAATGCATGCTTGCGCATTGATAAAACCCCTGACTATCAAGGTAAGATAGCAAAAGTGTGGTGGTATAAGTCTAAAAGAATTGGCTCAATGGGAGGAGAAAATATTCTATATCAATTAGAAATCAATGGAAAAATAATACTGAGTTATCAAAATCAAGCAGAATACTACTTATCCGTAAAAAGATTTTCCCCTGCCATAAATTTAGTTTTTTTTATCATATCAATAATCTTTTTTGTTTTACTGCAATTCGCAAATGATCCCATCACTTCCAAAAGGAACGAAAAATGAGCATGAGTCCAGAAGCTGTACAATTACTTTCATCAAACCTCAACGCAGTATATTTTGGCGTTACCGCAGGACCTAATCTAGCTATACCTCTAACTAAGCCTTTAAATGAACAAAATAAGGCAGACTTAGCAATTGGCGGAGCATCTTTAGGTGTCGCCATAGCAAGTATAGTGAGCAGTAACATTGGAATTCCATTAATAGGTACTTTGACTGGAGCAGCATCACTAGGAAATAACTTGCAAAAAATTGTGCGCTCTGCTGTAAACGACGGGGTAATCAATGATGCAGATCTTAAATTAGCAGCCGCAGACCTTACCGGCATCTTAGGTACAGTTTCATTGGGTCTTGCCGGAGCAGCCGTAGGAGGCACAGGAGGAGCTGTAGCACTTGTGGCTGTCATAGGCGCAGCAGCTGTTGTAACTTCAACAACCCTGATTATCCAAGCTAACGCAGCAAGCAATGGCACAATTGACACTCCCGAAATAAAAGCTATGGCCGATGCGGCCCAAAAGTTTTTTGATGACTTTGGAGATACTGCAAAATTAGTAACGGATGCAATGCTAGACCCGGTTTTTTGGGATATTTTTGCTGATAAAGGAACAGAACTTCTTCTTGATTTGAGTAGTTTTATTACTTCAACGTACGACGGAATCTCAGATTTTATAAAAGACATCAAACAAAAATTCCTTGATGCAGAAAAAATTATCTCCCCAATTGTCCTCGACCTTAACGGCGATGGCATCGCAACAACAAATTTAAATAATGGTGTTTATTTTGACCATGATGGCAATGGCCTAGCTGAACGAACAGCGTGGATAAATGGACAGGATGGCTTGTTAGTTCGCGACCTTAATAGCAACGGCAAAATCGATAACGGCGGTGAGTTGTTTGGTTCGGAAACATTATTGCTCAGTGGCGAAAAAGCCGCTAATGGTTATTTAGCGTTAGCTGAACTGGACGAAAACGCTGATAAACAAATCGACTCGCAAGACGCAGCCTACACCACACTGAAAATCTGGCAAGATGCTAATGGCGACGGTAAGAGTAGCGCAAATGAGCTGTTTGACTTAGCCGGTTTAGGCATACAAAGTATCGCCACCAACTATACAACAACGTATCAGACTGATGCGAACGGCAATATTGCCAAACAAACCAGTACCTTTAATAAAACGGATGACAGTATTAATACTAGTGTCGATATTTGGTTTCAAACAGATAAAACTTACACTGTTGCTGTCGAGTCCTTACCGGAAACTCCCGAAGTCGCTGCTTTACCTAATTTATCCGGGCATGGCAACGTTTATAATTTGCATCAGGCCATGCTTAGAGACAGTAGCGGTCATCTGCAAGCATTAGTCCAACAATTTACCAATGAAACTGACTTAAACGCTCGTCACGCACTGGTTAACCCACTGATTTATGCTTGGGCCGGTGTTGACGACATTCGCCCTAATAGTCGCGGCTACATTACAGATGCCCGTCAATTAGCCGTACTAGAGACCTTTTTAGCGGAAAATTATACTCAAGGCTACGGGGTTAATGCGGGTACTTCCAATACCGGTCCGAATGCCGGTAGATATTTAACCGGCGTTTTCATGGAGTTGGAGGATACCATTTATAGTCAACTTATGGCCCAAACGCATTTCAAATTCTTGTTCGATAGCATTGCTATTTTATGGGATGCCAGTAGCGGGCAATGGGCTTGGGATGTCAACAACACTGTTAGCCTATTAGAAACCATTTACACAGTACAACCGGATAGCCTCTCGGTTATTAATGATTTCGCAGATGTTCTTAAATCCAATGGCGATGCTGGGCAAGAACTATTAAGCGCACTACGTGCAAAAGGTAATCTCGTTAGCAGTGGCTTTGCCGAATTACTCACTAAAATCGGTTTGGATACCTTGACAAAAAATGCTGTGAATAACGTTTTGCGTGGTGGTAAGGATGATGACGAGCTACTAGGTATGGGGGGCAATGACAGTCTATACGGTAATGATGGCAATGATACTTTGGATGGTGGAGCAGATAATGACTACTTGCAAGGCGGCGTGGGGGATGATGTTTATCGATTCGACCTTGGTAGTGGTTCGGATGAGATTTTCGATAATGATTCAAACATTAATAACGTGGACACTGTTGAGTTTGGTGTTGGTATTACGCCGGCGAGCGTCCTGTTTAGCCGCAGTGATTATGATTTGATTCTGACTATCAATGGCAGTAGTGATCAACTGATTTTGCAAAATTTTGGTGGTGGCAGCGATTACCAGATTGAACAAGTCAAATTTGCCGACGGAACAGTATGGGACGCTGCAAGTTTGTATGCTCAATTAGCTGAAACACCACTTGTAGGAACGAACAATGCGGATACATTGGTCGCGTGGATTATTGGTGACAATTTTCTCCAAGGTATGGACGGCAATGATACGCTTTATGGTTTTAGAGGGAATGATAGCCTCGACGGTGGAGCAGATAATGATAAGTTATTTGGAGAGTTAGGTAATGACACGCTTAACGGTGGAATAGGTGAAGATATGCTCATGGGTGATGCCGATAACGATAGCTTAATGGGTGGAGAGGGCGATGACAGACTCTATGGTAGTAATGGCAATGACGGCTTATTTGGTGAGCTAGGTAATGATGACTTGAACGGTGGGTATGGAACAGATACCCTGCAAGGCGGCTTGGGCGATGATCTTTACCATGTAGATGAGCCGACCGATAGTGTGGTTGAATACGATAATGAAGGGTACGATGTGATAATCAGCACGAGCCAGACTTATACGTTGCCCGATTATGTTGAAAAATTAACCTTGATGGAAGGACTGACCATCAGTGGTACAGGGAATGCGCAAACTAATTTCATACTTGGCAATGGGCAAGATAATACACTTGACGGTCAAGCGGGCATTGATACATTGCAAGGTGGCGATGGCAATGACATCTATATTGTAGATAACAATGCCGACCTTGTGATTGAAATTCTTTACCAAGGTAATGACACGGTTGGAACCAGTGTCAGCAACTATACCCTTCCAGACAACCTTGAAAACCTGAGCTTGCTCGGAGCCGATGCGCTAAACGGCTCCGGCAATGCCTTGGATAATAGGCTGTACGGCAACATGGGCGACAACGCCTTGGCCGGACTCGACGGCACTGACCAGATCTTCGGAGCCGAAGGCGATGACCAGCTTGACGGAGGTGGCAGCCGGGATATTTTGCAAGGTGATGCGGGCAACGACCGGCTTGACGGCGGCGACGGCGATGATGCTCTGGATGGCGGCACCGGCGTTGACACGATGCTGGGCGGACTCGGCGATGATGTCTATCAGGTAATCGACAGCAATGACGTTAGCGTCGAAGTCGCCGATGCCGGTTACGACACTGTTTATGCACGAGCCGATTATACCCTGGGTAGCTATATTGAGGATTTATACCTGACCGGTTGGCAAGCCGTTAACGGCGCCGGTAATGATCTCGACAATCAGCTGATCGGCAACATAACCAATAACTTGTTACAGGGTCTGGCAGGCAACGATCGACTCATCGACGACTGGGGTAATGACACCTTACAAGGCGGTGCAGGCAACGACAGTCTCGACGGCGGTTACGGCATGGATTTTATGCAGGGTGGTTCGGGTGATGACAGTTATGTTGTTGATAGAAGCACCGACAACATCATCGAAAACACTGCCGAGGGTCTGGATGCCGTGCAGGCAACAGCCACGTATGCCCTGCCCGACAATGTCGAAAATCTGCAATTGCTGGGTGATTTTGCCCAGCAAGCGCATGTCTATGCGCTCAACGGCACGGGTAACACGCTGGACAATGATATTCAAGGTAATGACGGCGTCAATGTTCTTGGTGGCTTGGACGGACAGGATACGATTGACGGCAGGGCCGGTAATGATCGGCTCAACGGCGATGCCGGCAATGACACGCTGTACGGCGGCGACGATGCACTTTACTTTTATCTCGGCGAAGGCGGTTACGAAGTCCCTGAATTAGCCGACAATACCGATGTCATTAACGGCCAAGACGGCAACGATAGCATCGACGGAGGTTCCGGCGACGACCAATTATACGGCAGCGACGGCGACGATGTTTTGTACGGCGGCGATGACGGTTTGGGCGTTGATATACCGATGTGGGAGTCTTTTATCTTCCTAACCAATGCCGACATCCTTGATGGCGGAACAGGCCAAGATATGATGGACGGTGGTTCCGGCAACGATTCACTCTACGGCGGCGATGGCGGGGACGACCTTTACGGTGGCGATGAGGGATCGCTCAATTTCAGTAATAACGATTTTCTGGATGGCGGCGCCGGCATCGATACGATGAGGGGTGGCAGCGGCGATGATACCTATATCGTTGATGGCACGACCCAGTTGTTGACCGTGCAGGGCTTTGATGAATGCCACATCGGCAGCGGTGACGATGATGTCGGCCCCTCTTTGGCAAGCACCTCCGATCTTGTTATCGAAAACCCGAATGAAGGCTACGACATCATCTACAGTTCGGTGAGCCTGACCTTACCCGATAACGTTGAGGAAGTAGACTTTACCGGTACTGCGAACATCGACGTAATCGGTAATGCCGATTTTAATATTATCATTGCTAATGCCGGTAATAACCGCCTGGATGGCGGACTGGGTGCCGATACAATGATAGGCAGCTTGGGCGATGATGTTTATTTCCTGGATAGTATGGAAGATAGTGTTGTAGAACAAGCCGATGAAGGCATGGATACAGTACGTAGCTACATTGATTCTTACACGCTGGGCGCTAATCTGGAAAATCTTGATTTGGTCGGGACTGCGACAATGGGCGTCGGCAACGAGCTGAACAACCTCATTCGCGGCAATGCGCTCGGTAACCTGATCGACGCCGGCGACGGCAATGATTTTATCAGCGGCGCAGGCGGCGATGATACGCTATACGGCGGTCTGGGCGATGATTCTTACGTCTTTTCTATCGGTTTCGGCAATGATATCGCAATAGATACCGGAGGCAATAACGATGAAGTGCGGATGAATGATGATCTGACCGTAAACGATATTACCCTGACCCGGCAAGGCGATGATGTGGTGCTCGGCTTAAAGAACAGTTCGGATCGGCTCGTGCTTAACCAATGGTTTAATCAGGATCAACGCATTGAATCCATACGCTTTTGCGATGGCACGGTCATGGACAGCGCTACCATTGAAAATTCAGTAAACAATCAAGCGCCTGTCGCCACAGACGATGTAATAGCGGTTCGTGAAGACACTAATGTAAGCGTTACCGGTAATGCATTGATAAACGACAGTGATCCCGACACTGGCGATAGTTTGAGCCTTATTAACCCTGGTCTATATAGCGGCATCTACGGTAACTGGGAGCTAACGGATACCGGCGATTTTGCTTACACGCTAAATAACGACATGACTGCGATTCAGTCTCTTGGAGAAGGTCAAAGTCTAAACGAAACATTAACTTATAACATTCAGGATAACGATCCGGTCAATCCATTAACCGGCAGTGCAACCATCACTGTAACAATAGAAGGCAGCAACGACGCGCCCATTCTGGCGCTACCTATTCCCGACCAAAGCGCGCTGACCGGTGAACCGGTATCCTATCGGCTTGCCGACAATACCTTCGTCGATATTGACCGGGGCGATGTGTTGACGCTGTCGGCGCAATTACCGAACGGCGATCCTTTGCCCGCTTGGTTGAGTTTCGATGCCGTTAGCGGCCTGTTGTCAGGCACGCCGAGCGTGGCAGGCGATGTACAAATCCAAGTAACCGCAACGGATACCGGCGGGCTTTCCGTATCCGATGTTTTTACATTGGCCATTGCCGAGCCAAAAAACGCGAGCGTGTCCGGATTTGTTTATCTGGATGCCGATAACAACGGCCTTAAAAACGCGCTGGAAACGGGATTAGCCGGTGTTACGATCAACTTAACCGGCACCGATAACTTAGGCAATTCCATCGCGCTTTCCACTCTCACCGATGCCGATGGCAGTTATCTTTTCGACCGCCTGAATTCCGGCACTTATCAACTCAACGAAACACAGCCAAATTATATAGATGGCAAAGACAGCGCCGGCAGTCTGGGCGGCATTGTCAGTAACGATCAAATCAGCGCTATCATGCTGAAAGCGGGCGAAAACAGCAGCAATAACAATTTCGGTGAACAACGGGCGGCGAGTTTAGGCGATAAAGTCTGGAACGACAGCAACGCCAACGGCATTCAAGACGCAAACGAATCAGGAATAGCGGGGGTTAGCGTAAAACTGCTCAATGCGGCGGGTGCTGTGCAGTTGACAACCACGACCGACAACCAAGGCAATTATCTATTCAATCAATTAGCGCCCGGCACTTATACCGTACAAGTTACAGCGCCGAATAACTATTCTTTTACCGGTAGCAATCAAGGCAACAACGACACGCTGGATTCCGATGTCGATCCGCTGACCGGTAAAACCCAAGCTATCACCTTGATTACCGGTGAAACAAACATCAGCTACGATGCAGGCTTATCGATAAAGCCAGCGTCATCGACTTGTTTGACTTTCAACTTTAAAGGCAATTCGGCTACCGACGGCACGGACGGCAATATTCGCAGTTATACCGAAGACAACGTGTCGGTCAATGCCAGCGCATTCAGCCGCGACAAATCGACCGGCGATTGGAACAAAGCTTGGCTGGGTAGCTATTCAGGCGGTTTAGGCGTGACCGATAGCAGCGAAAAATCAGGCAGCGGCAATAGCCATACCGTCGATAACACGGGACGCGACAATTATGTTTTATTCGAATTTTCTACAGCGGTCGTCGTTGACAAAGCTTATCTGGGTTACGTGCTGAACGACAGCGATGCCAAGGTGTGGATCGGCACCTTCAACAGTCCTTTTAACCATCATTTGAAGTTGAGCGATAGCGTTCTTAGTCATTTCGGTTTCACCGAACTGAATCAAACCACATTAAGCTCTGCCCGTTGGGCCGACCTGAATGCACAAGAGATCTCGGGCAACACCTTGATAATTGCGGCGGATACCACGGATAAGTCGCCCGAAGACAATTTTAAAATTCAACAGCTTAAAGTTTGCGTACCGGGAATTCCGGATTCGCATTCTTGCGTATTCGGTTCGGGAGACGCTCCCGGCGTGGGTACGCACGGCTTCTGGAAGCAATGGACGGCAATCTGGGATGGCGATAACAGCAACGACTGTCTATTTAATAACAAAGCCAATTTTGCCGACGAGGACATTCTATATACGGTGACTGACCCGGTAACCGGGACCGGCTCCGGCAAAGGTCTACTGGTGGGCGACTGGAACGGCAACGGCGTCACCGATCATTCGGAGAGAACGCTTTTTTATTCGCCGGCTGAAGCCAAGGCTATTTTATCCGCATCGGATAGCAGCCAAGATTGCCGTTACCTGATCGGTAAACAACTGCTTGCTACTTGGTTAAACGTCATCGCCGGGAACAACGCCGATAACATCGAAACCGATATTAACAACGGCATCGAATGGTTGCAAAATCATACGCCTAACGAAGGCGGCTCCAGTTATGGCGACGGCAATCTGACGCTCAATGCATCGGCCTTTAAAGTATCGTCTTCAAACCAGGACTGGCAGGTCGTGGCTAACCCTGATCCGGCGCATAGCGGGAACTTTTGCGGCGCGGCTATTAAAAATGTATTGGATTATTACAACAACACCGGAGCGGGCTTCGCTATCGATCGCGACAGTGATGATATTGACGGGGACTTAGTCAGCTTGCTGGGTTTACAAACTTATCGGCAGGAATTTCATGCTTAAATCGTCGTTATTTAAATAAACGACCGAACTACTCGGTCATAAAGTATGAACGCCACACCGCTAATGCAATATCAACCTTAGTCTTGTAGGGCGGCGCCCAGCCTTCCCTACAAGACTGCAAGTATTTCACCCTTCATGATTTTATGACTTATCCGCCCCCCGCTAGGTAATGGCGCTTATTGCCTGAGAAAAGTTAACGTCCTATCCTTACAAACACATGTATCTCACTAAGCGATGTTTAGCTTTATGATGGCTAAGAGCTGTGTGATTTAGTCAACCGTCGATGTCTATATTGGGCGTTAGCCATGTGCGGCTATGCACAACGTTAATTTTCTGAAAACTCATATGCAGGATTATCATCCCCCGGAATATAAGAAGTCACAGTTTCACTGCATTCATTGCGGCGTCTATTCCTTTCATTCTTGGCAAAACTTTTACTGCTGGAATAAATTGCATGCCGGATACGCTATCCATAAACCGCTGGAGTTTTGTCTATGCGAACATTGCCAAAAAGGCTCGTACTGGTACGAACAACGCATGGTCGTTCCCGCGGTAGCGCTCGTCCCGCCCGCTCATGTAGACATGCCGCAAGAATGTATCGCTGACTATGACGAGGCCAGAGGCATTGTTGCGATTTCTGCTAGAGCGGCAACGGCTTTACTAAGGCTTGCGCTTCAGAAATTGATGGTTGCGCTGGGGGAGAAAGGCAAAAACATCCACGACGATATTGACAGTCTGGTTGAGCAAGGCTTGCCTGTTGAGGTGCGGCAAGTTCTCGATACTTGTCGTATTGCAGGCAATAACTCGGCTCGTCTTGGAGAAATCGAAGTCAGCGATACAGCGGAAATCGCCTATCACTTATTCAGCGTCATTAACTTCGTTGTTGAAGACAGAATTTCGAGACCCACGAGTCTTCAGTCCCTGTTCGCGCAGCTTCCCACAGCGCTTATAAAGGCCGTGGAAAAACACGATGGACCGGACCATTAATATAATGCGAATAACGCTGTAATTCATATTTTATGTTTATTAAGGAGCAAGGCGCCCGATTAAACTCATGTCAGTTTATTCTTGAAGGTCGACAATGATGGGCTCCGAGACGCAACATCAGCCAGCGCAACACTATCTGCTGATTATTCATAATCGGGTTGCGGGACGAATCCGCCTTAAAGTGCCCGGCTTGTACCGGAACGAACGTCTGCGCATTAACTTGGAATCGACATTAAGCGCTGTCAATGAAATCCGCTTCGTGAGCGCAAGCACCTTAACGGGTAATCTGTTGATTGAATATACAACGCCCGAAGATACCGGCGAATTGCCGGTTCATATCACCCGATTGCTCGAAGCGGAGCTGGGCCATCCTCTGATTCGTCATATCGAAAGTATCGATCGCCCGGCGAAAAAAGGACCGCGAAAACCCAAAAAAGCGCGGCAAAGACCTGAAGCCGCACACTATCAAACCCAACCGATGCAATTGTGGCATACCCTTTCCGGAACCCGAGTCATCGACTTATTGCACAGTAGCGAACAAGGTCTGAGCCAGGACATGGCCGCGCAAAGGCTGGCGCAGTATGGGCCAAACCTGTTATCCGAACAGAGTCCGCGCTCTTCCTTGCACCTGTTTGCCGAGCAATTCATGTCCGCGCCGGTCGCGCTGCTGGGCGTATCGGCGGCGGTGTCATTGGCGACCGGAAGCGTTGCCGATACCGTCGTTATCGTCGCTGTGGTCATGGTTAATTCGGTGATCGGTTTCCTGACCGAAAAAGCCGCGGAAAAAACCATTAATGCGCTGGGACAATTAACGCCGCAAAACGCAAGCGCACTCCGAGACGGAAAAAAACAGGCTATTGCAATGCCCGAAGTCGCGCTAGGCGATGTGCTTGTTTTGGCTCCCGGTTCTTATATTCCGGCTGACGCCCGCTTGTTAGCCGGCCACCGTTTAAGCGTGGACGAATCGCCGTTAACCGGAGAGAGTCTTCCGGTCAACAAAAATAACGACTACGTGGGTGAACAAGATACGCCTCTGGGCGACCGGCAAAATATGGTTTATAGAGGAACTACGGTGACCGGAGGAGACGGCCAAGCAATCGTCGTCGCTACCGGGCGGCATAGCGAAATCGGTAAAATTCAGGACTTGGTGGGGCTGACCAAAACGCCGATAACGCCGCTGCAAAAACAAATCGACGACATGGGCATGCAGCTGGTTTTACTCAGTTCGGGGATTTGCGTGCTGGTGTTCGCGGTCGGCCTGTTACGCGGCCGTCCGTTAGCGCAAATGATGATGTCGGCTATTTCCCTGGCGGTCGCCGCGGTTCCTGAAGGCTTGCCGGCCGTGGCTACGACCACGCTGGCGCTGGGCATCAAGAAGATGGAAAGACAAAAAGTGCTGATTCGGCAATTGCCCGCGGTTGAAAATCTGGGCTCGGTGCAGGTCATTTGCCTGGATAAAACCGGAACGCTGACCTTAAATCAAATGCGTGTGGTAACCCTGCAAACTCTGCACACCGGCATTAAAGTCAAACAAGACGGCTTTTATCAGGCCAACGCTAAAGTCGATCCTTACCGGAGCGATCAAACCTTGCGCGACCTGATGCAAGTCTTGGTGCTTTGCAATGAATCGATGCCGGTCAACGGCAGGGACTTGCAAGGTTCGCCTACCGAAAACGCACTGCTCCAGGTCGCCATGGATGCGGGCGAAGAGGTTCTGGCTTTAAGAGCGCAACGCCCTCTAATCCACGTAGATTACCGCGCCGAAGATCGGCCCTACATGATCAGCGTTCATGCGCTGGCGAACGGGCAATTCTTTGCCGCGGTTAAAGGCAGTCCGGCCGAAGTTTTGGCGCTTTGCCGACAATGCAGCATTGATGGACGCATGGAAACTTTATCCGAGGATCAACGTAAAGCTGTTTTAACCTGGAACCAAAGACTGGGCGCCGATGCCTTGCGGGTGCTGGGCGTCGCTTATTGCCTTACCGCGGAAGCCGACGCTTACAAACGGCGGCAATTCATTTGGCTGGGACTGGTCGGCATGGAAGATGTGATTCGCCCCGGCATGGCAGAGCTGATGGCCGAGTTTCATGCTGCCGGTATCGAAACCGTGATGATTACCGGCGATCAAAGTTCGACCGCTTATTCCGTCGGTAAAAGATTGGGCTTAAGCGGCGCTCAGGATAAAACCCTGGAAATCGTCGACTCCGGGAATCTGGAAAAATTGGACCCTTCCGTTCTGGCCGGATTGGTCAACCGCACCACGATTTTTTCCCGCGTCAGTCCGGCGCACAAATTGCGCATTGTCGAAGCCTTGCAGCGCAACGGCAAAGTGGTCGCGATGACCGGCGACGGCATTAACGACGGCCCGGCGCTTAAAGCCGCCAATATCGGCGTTACGCTGGGTGAAAAAGGCAGCGATGTCGCGCGCTCGGTCGCCGATGTCATTTTGGCGGACGACGATTTGCAAACCATGGTGACGGCGATCCGCGAAGGCCGGGCGATTTATGACAATATCAGTAAAAGCCTGCATTTTTTGCTGGCGACCAATCTTAGCGAAATCGAAGTGATGTTGGTCAGCGCCGCTTTGGGCGGGGCTGAAATTCTTAATCCGAGACAGTTATTGTGGATTAATTTAATCACCGACATTTTTCCGGCTTTGGCTTTGGCGCTGGACCCGGCTGAAGTCGATGTGCTCAAGCGGCCGCCGCGCGACCCGAATGCGGCTATTGTCAGCCGAGGCGATTACGCCAAACTGTTGCGGGAATCAAGCGTAATCAGCGCCGGAGCTTTAGGCGTTTACGGTTTTAGCCGTTTGCGTTACGGTCCCGGTCAACAGGCCGGTACTCATGCTTTTATGGCATTAACGTTGGCTCAGTTGCTCCACGCCTATCGCTGCCGCTCCGAGCGGACTTCCATTTTCGCTGCAAAGAACCGCCCTTCCAACCGCTATCTGGATACCGCAGTCGGCTTGTCGGCAGTGCTGCAAATGCTGGTCGCGACCTTGCCGCCGTTACGCAGACTGTTAAAGCTGAGTCCGATAGGCGCTGCCGATATGCTTACGATTCTGGCCGGCGCCGGGTTGCCGTTGCTGACCAATGAAGCGATGAAAGGGATCGACTTTACTACCTTTAATCGGGGCACTCAAAAATGATTAGCGACTTTGTGTTTACCTCTCAATCGGTCACCGAAGGCCATCCCGACCGTCTTTGCGATACCGTCAGCGACGCTATCGTCGACGCCTTTCTCCGGCAAGACCCCACCTCAGCCATTACCGCGGAGTGCGCGCTATCGAAGAACGTGTTGTTTCTTGCCGCGCGTTTTGCCAGCGAGGCGATTGTCGATATTCCCGAACTGGCGCGCACAGTGATCAAAGGCGTCGGTTACCGACCCGATGATTTTAATGCCGATGACTGTACGGTGGTGACCAGTTATATCGAACAAGCGAAGACCTCCAGGGAAATTGATTTTTCATGCCTTGAAGATGAACACATCAACCGGATCAGTGTTTCCCATCAAACTACGGTGTTCGGTTACGCGTGCCGGCACAGCCCGGATTTAATGCCGCTGCCGATCAGCTTGGCTAACCGATTGGCGCGGCAATTAGCCGAAACCAAGCGCCGCGCCGGTATCGCTTACTTATCGCCGGATTGCACCACTCAAGTCGGCGTTGAATTCGTGCATGACGCGCCGAGCCGGATCGACAGCATTACGCTGATTATCGGTTGCGACGATCCCGACTTGCCTGCTTTTACGCAGATTGAAGAAGAACTGCGCCATCATGTGATCAATCCGGTATTTGAACATGCGCCGATCAAACCGGATAATTTGACCCGTATGACCATTAATCCGAACGGCCCCTATCTGCGCAGCGGACCGTCCACCCACTCCGGCATGACCGGCCGAAAAACCGACAGCGATACTTACGGCAGTTTCGCTCGGCATTGCGGATCGGCTTTAAGCGGCAAGGGACCGTCGCGTATCGATAGAGTCGGCGCTTATGCGGCCCGCTATGCCGCCAAAAATATCGTCGCGGCGGGCCTTGCCGAGCAATGTGAAGTCCAGTTGAGCTATAGCATAGGCTTTTCCGGCCCGGTCAGCGTTTATCTGACGACAAAGGGAAGCGGGGTTATCGACGATACAGAGATTCGAAAGCGCCTGCTCAGGCATTTCGATTTTCGCTTGGGAGCGATTGTCAGGGATTTGCAACTACAAAAACTTACGCAACAACAGGGCGGCGTTTTTTATCAAAAATTGCCGGCTGGCGGACATTTTGGCGCTAATGGTTTGCCTTTGCCTTGGGAGAACACCGACAAGGCGGAATTGCTGGCAAAATGAGTTCGGCATCTGACTAAATCAAGACTATCTGGTATCATGGCGGCCCTTAATTTATCCATTCTTATAAAGGACTACCCATGTCGGAATTCAACAATGTAACCGTCGTCAAAAAAGCCAATGTTTATTTCGGCGGCAATGTCAGCAGCCGGACTATCCAATTTGCCGACGGCTCGTCTAAAACCTTGGGCTTCATGTTGCCCGGCGAATACACTTTCAATACCGCTGACCCGGAGTTAATGGAAATCATCGACGGCGAGCTGGATGTTTTATTGCCCGGCGCTGACTGGCAAAGCGTAAAAGGCGGAGAATCTTTCAATGTACCCGCCAACGCGGCATTCACGATGAAAGTTAAAAGCCCTAGCGATTATTGCTGCTCGTTCCTTAAATAGCCTCATGGAAAAAGCCGCCATTTTTGTCGATGTCCAAAATATCTATTACACCACCAAGCAAAGTTACCAGCGGCATTTCAACTACTCGGCATTCTGGGCGCAGGCGACCGCAGGCCGGGAAGTGGCTGCGGCGATTGCTTATGCGATAGACAAGGGCGACAGCAAGCAGCAGGGCTTTCAGCAGATACTCAGGAATATCGGTTTTGAGGTCAAACTAAAACCTTATATTCAGCGTAGCGACGGTTCCGCGAAAGGCGATTGGGATGTAGGCATCACGCTGGATGTGATCGACTATGCCGCCAAGGTCGATGTGATTATTTTATTATCCGGCGACGGCGATTTCGGCCTGTTATTGGATAAGGCCCGAAGCAGTTACGGCGTCACCACCGAAGTGTACGGCGTACCGGCGCTGACCGCGCCTTCTTTGATTAATTTGACCGATCGTTTTATAGCCATTGACGATAAGCTGTTACTGTAAAACACTCGAAACCTAAAATCTGTTAAAATATCAATAGTATTCGGCAGTTAGAATTATAGAGCCCTGATGACGCGGATGTGGACGATCAATACTGATAAAGTTCCTCCGTATGAAGTAAAGTCATCTGCGTTTTATCATTAAGAAATATGCGCGAAATAACTTAAGCATTCTACCCCCTGCCCTCACCCATATTCTCCCGGCGGGAAAGGGGTAAGTTGCTAACGTTATTTTCTAAGTCATCACATTAAAACGCTAAACAACGCGCCATGGCCCTTAAGTCAACCATCTATAAAGCGGACTGTCAGATTTCGGACATGGACCGAGGCTACTATCAAGCGCATCAATTAACCATCGCTTTGCATCCTTCGGAAACCGAGGAACGCATGATGGCGCGCTTGCTGGCTTTTGTCATCAATGCCGATGAACGCCTGCAATTCACTAAAGGCCTGAGCACCGACGATGAACCGGAACTCTGGCAAAAAAGCCTGACCGACGATATTGAATTGTGGATCGATATGGGCATGCCCGATGAAAAACGCATCCGCAAAGCGTCCAACCGCGCCGATAAGGTCATCGTTTACACTTACGGCGGCCGCAATACTGTCTGGTGGAGCCAGCTTGAACCTAAGCTGGAGCGTTTTAAAAACCTGACGGTCGTTAATCTGCCCAAGGAATCCACCGACCAACTCGCGGCCATGGTAAAGCGCACCATGCAGTTGCAAATCAGCATTCAGGACGGACAGATTTGGCTCAGCGACGAGCGGAACACGGCCAATATAGTGCCTGAGGTTTGGCTTAATTAAACTCAATAACACGAAATAATGGAACACGGATAACACGGATTTGACTGATAAGCACGGATAAAAAATCCGTGTAAATCCGTATCATCCGTGCCATCCGTGTTCTATTTTTCTAACAACTTCTCTTTTCTTAATCTTCGGAACAAAAAACTTGATCTCTACAGCTAACATCACCATGCAGTTCGGGGCTAAACCCCTGTTTGAAAACGTCTCGGTCAAATTCGGCGACGGCAACCGTTACG
>SXGU01014227.1_pt1 | contig 60104 bp, 41 predicted proteins | sample 3174531 | NCBI WGS metagenome assembly SXGU01 (sample SAMN11356863, study PRJNA531348) | freshwater metagenome | isolation source: freshwater sample F1-140 | place: China: Fuxian Lake, Yuxi | collected 2017-12-25 | reverse complement strand
GAGTGTTCCCATCCGGTTGAATAGGAATATTATTATCCGTTGCAGCTAAAAGTATATCTACATTATTATTTAAGTGTCCGGATAATTGTAAATTCAAATTAGAGTTCACAACAACATCTTGATTATTTCCAAATGAAATTCCGCGTGAAATACTTCCGCTTTTATTTAATCCATCCATTTTAAAAATATCATCGTTTTTCGATTCTATATTATAACTGAATGGATTTGTGTTCCCATTTAAATCTGGCTTAATTCTATTAGCGTCTTTGTGTTTTGTTTCAGAAGAAAATAAATAAGGAAATGTTTTGTAATATGTTCTTAATCCTTGTAAAGGAATACTATCAGAAGTTATTTTTTTTCTGTTTAGTATTAATTGTCCTTCGGCATAATTTACTTTATAGTAAGAAGTGTCTAACAATCTACCATCAGCAATCGCAATTTTAATTGAGCCGGGAATCAGACTAAGGGAATCAAGCTGTATAGTATCCGAAAGCGTTGTTAATTGTTTAATATGATTGTTTCCTGTATTTTGTGAATAACCACAAAAACAGAAAAAAAGCAAGACATAAACCAATATGATTCTCGGCACTATCACAAAATTAAAAGTACAAATTATGTATGAACAAATGCATTTTATACATTTGTTCAAATTGTACTATATATACGTTTAAATATGACAAAAATTATAACTTATAACCTCAATGGCATTCGTTCGGCAATGAGCAAAGGCTTAATGGATTGGCTAAAAGCAGCAGATCCAGATGTTTTATGTATGCAAGAATTAAAAGCAGAGCCCGGACAATTAGACCTATCTGTTTTTGAAGCTGCCGGCTATCATCATTACTGGTATCCAGCACAAAAAAAGGGCTACAGCGGGGTTGGAATTTTTACAAAACAAAAGCCCGACCATGTGGAATACGGCTGTGGCATTGCTGAATACGATTTTGAAGGACGAGTAATTAGAGCCGATTATGGTGACGTTTCTATCATGAGTGTTTATCACCCTAGTGGGAGTAGTGGTGAAGACCGACAAGCCTTTAAAATGAAGTGGTTGGGCGATTTTCAAAAATACATTGATAAACTAAAAAAAGAGCGTCCAAAACTCATTATTTGTGGCGATTATAACATTTGTCATGAGCCAATTGATATCCACAATCCCAAGAGTAACGCCAATAGCAGCGGGTTTTTGCCAGAGGAAAGAGCCTGGATTGATGCATTTATGAAAGGAGGATTTGTAGACAGCTTTCGTCATTTTAACAAAGAGCCTCATAACTACAGCTGGTGGAGCTTTAGAGCCAATTCAAGAGCCAAAAACTTAGGATGGCGCATCGATTATAATCTGGTTAGCAAAAATTTAGAGTCGAAAATGAAAAGAGCTACAATACTAGCAGAAGCTAAGCATTCCGACCATTGCCCGGTTGTTCTGGAAATTGATTTATAAAAATTTGCCATTTGTCAGTCATAAATTGGGTTTTGGGCTAAAACTTTCTCAATTCGTTTGAAATTTGCATAATATCTATATATTTGTACCTTAGAAAAATAAATACCTACTTATATCTGATATGAAAAAAGTTATTTACTCATTATTAATTGCAGGATTATTTGCTTCTTGCGGTGATGGAACAACTACTACCGGTGAATCTCGTGAAGCCAAAGGTGGCGTTTTTTACGGAAGTGTTTTTAAAATGAATGAAGTGGAAGATTTCCGTAATCTTTACCCATTAAACATCACAGAAGTTACCTCTCATCGTATTGCTAATCAAGTATACGAAGGCTTAGTAAAACTTTCTCAAGGCGACTTAACAGTTGTTCCTGGGTTGGCTGAAAAATGGGAAAAAAATGCAGATGCAAGTCAATGGACTTTCCACTTACGTAAAGGAGTTAAATTTCATGATGATCCTTCATTTGCTGATGGCAAAGGACGCGAAGTAACAGCAAAAGATTTTGTTTATTGTTTCGAAAAACTTTGTTCATCAAGCCCGGAAAATCAACAATTTGGAAATACATTTAAAGACAGAGTTGTAGGCGCTAACGAATATTTTCAATCTACTATTGACAAAAAACCTTTGGCAGGTGGTGTTGCAGGGATTAAAGCAATTGACGATTATACTTTACAAATTAATTTGCTTCACCCTTTCGCAGGATTTCTTAATATCTTGAGTACTCCTGGATGCTGGGTTTATCCTCAAGAAGCAATGGAAAAATACGGAGTGGATATGCGTGTGAAATGTGTTGGTACAGGTCCTTTCCAAGTGAAAAGCATTAAAGAAGGGGAAGCAGTTATTTTAGAGCGCAATCCAAACTACTGGAACGTAGATGAGCATGGCAATCAATTACCTTATTTGGATGCTGTTAAATACACATTCATTAAAGAAAAAAAATCAGAGTTATTAGAATTTAAGAGAGGTAATTTGGATATGATTTTCCGTTTACCAATCGAAATGATTCCGGATATCTTAGGAGAACTTGGAAGTGCTAAAGAAGGAAATGCTCCATTTGATATGCAAGTTGTTCCTGCTATGAGTACGTTCTACTATGGTTTCCAACACCAAAGCAATATCTTTGATAAAAAAGAAGTTCGTTTAGCATTCAATTATGCAATCGACCGCGAAAAAATTGTGAACTACACTTTACAAGGTGAAGGCGTACCGGGAAATTATGGTATTGTTCCTCCAAGCTTTAAAGAGTACGATTCAAAAGCATTAAAAGGATATACTTTCGATGTTGACAAGGCTCGTAAATACCTTGCTACTGCTGGTTACCCTGATGGAAAAGGATTTCCAAAATTAACTTTACAAATCAACAGTGGTGGTGGTGATAGAAATATTCAAACAGCTGAGGTTATTCAAAAAATGTTGAAAGAGAATTTGAATGTTGATGTTGAAATTAACGTAATGCCTTTTGCTGAACACTTAGAAAGTTTAGAAACAGGAAAAGCAATGTTCTGGAGAGCTGGTTGGACTGCAGATTATCCAGATCCTGAAACATTCTTAACATTGTTATATAGCAAGCACATTCCTGAAAAATTAACTGATAAATCTTTCTTGAACTCTGTTCGTTACAAAAGCGTAAAATTCGATTCATTATTCTCTGCTGCAATGCAAGAAGTTGATGACAAAAAACGTTTTGGTCTTTATCTTCAAGCTGATCAACAAGCAATTGATGATGCGGCTATCATGCCAATCTTCTATGACGAAAACTACCGTTTAGTTCAAACTAACGTTAGAAACTTCCCTGCAAACGCTATGGAATATCGTGATATGTCTCGTGTTTACATCGAGCCTAAAGTTGAAAAAGCTGACGCTAAGAAATAATATTTAATCTCTTTTTTTAGAAAGCCCAGACATTTATAGTCTGGGCTTTTTTGTTTCCGTTTATTAACAAAATCAAAGCGCTTTTATGTGGATAAACAATCCTTCCTTCAAGTATTATTTGCTTCTATTATCAATAATTTTGTATATAATTTAAATATCCAAAAAATGAAATACGAAGTATCCACAAATGCATTAAAACATAAAAGTGATATGCGTAAAACTGGTTTAAAATATAGTCTGATAATTGCACTCACATGTGGAATGTTTTCTTGTGTTCCTCAACGGAAATTAGAAGAAGAACAAGCAAAAAGAGAAAGTACCGAAAAAGAACTTGCTGCATTAAAAACAAGTTCAATGGAATGTGATACAAAATTGAAAGAAGCTACAAAGCAAATGGCTGACGATAGCAAAGCCATTATCGGGCTTCAAAAAGATACATCCATTGTTGGAACTAGCTATAGAAGTTTAACTGCTAAGTATGACAAACTAAATCAAATTAACGAACAGTTGCTTGATAAGTACAACCGCTTATTAGAAGGGAATTTGGCAGACACCAAAAAACTTTCCGGGGAGTTACAAATGACTCAGGAGCAACTTTTGAAAAAACAAGATGAGTTAAAATTGTTGGAAGCACAATTAAATGCTCAAAAGAAAAGTTTAGATGAATTAACTGCTGAATTAAAAAAACGTGAAGCACGTGTTGCTGAGTTGGAAGACATTTTGAAAAAGAAAGATGAAGCAGCAAACGAATTGAGAAAAAAATTATCGGATGCCTTGTTAGGATTTGAAGGCAAAGGATTAACCATCACTCAAAAAAACGGAAAAGTATATGTATCAATGGATGAGAGTTTATTGTTTGCATCAGGAAGTACATCTGTTGAAGCAAAAGGAGTTGATGCATTAAAAAAAGTGGCGAAAGTTTTAGAGCAAAATACCGATATCAATGTGATGATTGAAGGACATACCGATGACGTTCCTATGGTTGGAAAAGGCGATATCAAAGACAATTGGGATTTAAGCGTTATGCGTGCTACATCCATTGTAAAGATTATTACAAAAAACAGCTCTGTTGATCCAAAAAGATTAACAGCTTCCGGCAGAGGAGAATATTTCCCTATCGATCCGGCTAAGACCAGTGATGCACGCAAAAAGAACCGCAGAACAGAAATTATTTTAACTCCTAAATTAGATGAGTTGTTAAAAGTTTTAGAAACAAATTAATTTTTTAGATTGGAAAAAAAGAAAAAAGAAAATTGACGACCTCAGTTTTCTTTTTTCTTTTTGAAATAACATGTAACATTTATACATTTTTGCGTTATATATAATCAGTACAACAAAACACTATGAAGAACTTCGTTTTTATACTCACATTCCTTTTACTTGTAAGCCCTTCGTTTGCACAAGAACCTATTGTCGAGTTTTGGGATATTGCACAAACAAAGAAAAAAAGTGAGCAACAGCTTAAAGATGGGATGCAAGACGGAAAATATACAGCTTGGTACGAAAACGGGGACATTGCAAAACAAGGAATGTTTTCTAAAGGAAAAGCAAACGGCAAATTCATTCTTTACTATCCAGGGAAAAAACAAAAAGCAGAAGAAAACTATGTCCACGGAAAAAAACATGGTGCCTGGAAATATTGGTATATTAATGGAAACAAAGCACAAGAAACTTTTTTTAAAGAAGACAGGCCAGATAGTACTTGGACAGGATGGCACGAATCAGGAAAAATAAAAAGTACTGAAATTTATATTGCCGGAAAAAAAGAAGGAACTTGGATTTATTATTATGAAAACGGGCAAAAAGAAAGCGAAGGAAATTTTAAAAATAATTTTGCTGAAGGAAATTATACCGGCTGGTATTCCAATGGCAACAAGCAAAAGGAAGGACAATACAAAAACGATTTACAAACCGGTTTGTGGAAAGAATATTTCCGGAGCGGAAAACCAAAACAAGAAATGCAATATGAAAAAGAGGAAGTGTTGTTGATGAATCTTTGGTTTGAAACAGGAGAACAGCCAATTAAAAACGGGAATGGGAAATTCACTATGGCTTACGATAATGGGAAAAAGAAAGGCGAAGGGAATTACAAAGACGGGCGAATGGATGGAGAATGGCTGTTTTACATGACTACCGGAGAAAAGGATTTTAAAGTAAATTATGTAAAAGGAAAGAAAAATGGTCCTTGCACCAATTGGTTCATCAACGGAACAGTGAAAAGTGAAGGGCCGTTTGTAAATGATAAAAAGAACGGGTATTGGAAATTCTACAATGTGAATGGAAAGATCCAGATAGAAGGAACACTTACCGATAACCTAAGAACAGGTAAGTGGCTGTATTGGTATAATAACGGAACAAAAGAAACTGAAGGCTATTATAAAAATGACATGATGGATAGTCTTTGGACTTACTATTACAATGATGGAAACAAATGGAAAGAAGGATACTACTCTGAAAATTTCAAAACTAAATTGTGGACAACCTGGTATGAGAACGGACAAAAATTAGAAGAAGGAAATTTCATAGCAGGAAAAGAAGAAGGAACTTGGTATTCTTGGTTCGACAATGGAGTAATGAAGAATGAAGGAAATTTTAAAAAAGGAAAGATGGATGGAAGTTGGAAAGCGTGGTTTCCAAATAAGAGTCCGAATTATGAAGGATTTTATTCCACCGAGGAGCGACAAATGACTTTGAAGTATACATACAAGGACAAAGCAAAAAGAGACTCCGTGACTTGCAAATCAGGAAACTGGAAATATTATTATGATAACGGCAAAGTAAAAGAAGAAGGAGCATACAAGTCTGGAGAGAAAGATGGTCATTGGATATTTTGGACACCATATGGATTTAAGGACATGGAAGGAGATTACAAAGAGGAAAAACAAAACGGTTTGTGGACTTACTATTATGAAACAGGTGTAAAATCGATGGAACAAACATTTAAAGATGGGAAATTAAGTGGTGATTGCAGTTCTTGGTACGAAGACGGCAAACTAAAAAGTACTACTTCTTATACCTTAGTTAAAGACAGCAAAAAATTACGGGTAGAAAGTAAGCCCCACGGGAAATGGACTTATTACGATAAAAACGGGAACATTATGCTGGAAACCACCTATAAAAAAGGTGAGAAAATCAATTAATTATCTTCTGTGGTGATGTGGTTTGTGGTGCTTCATTTGTTGCATACGAATAGCACGAACTTCATCTTCTTTCTTTTTGCGTTTTCTAGCTAAAACTGTTGTAAACCAAGCTATTCCAATTACAACGGAAAATCCTACACCCATGTAAATATAGCTCATAATCTCCTCGTGTCGTATTTTTTCTAGTTCAGCAGCGCTATTTTCTAGGTTTTTAGTAATATTTTCCAACGATGGACCTGCAGATTCATCAGAAATGGCTGCAGAAGTGTCAGGAGGAAGCGAGTCTGCTGCCTGGGAAAATGTAAAATTTAGTGTTGAAAAGAAGAAAACGAATATTAAACTAAAACCTCTGAAAGTGCTGCCCCAACTCATTTTTCTGGTCTTTGTATTTGTGATTTCCATAACATTATTTTTTTTAATCATTTGTACGAAATCTTTAATTCAGGAGTAGGCATAAACAAAAATAGGAAAAAAACAAGCCTATTTTATCTATTAGACGTAAATTTATCACTATAGGTTGCTGTAAAACCTCTATTTGACGAAAAATTGTTAACATAGCTTGCTTAAAAAGTTTGGAAATATGAAAGAATGGTGTATATTTGCAAAGTAAAATAGAAGAACAATAGTAAAAGAGGGGACAAAAGTCCCCTCTTTCTATTCACATAAAGACATGATTACGGTAGATAGAATACAAAAAATTGCTGAAGAGAAACTTGCTGAAAGCACTAATTTTATTGTAGATATATCTGTAAAACAAGGCAATAAGATTATTGTTCTTTTAGATAATGACAAAGGGGTTTCGATTAGCGATTGTGTGGCTATGAGCCGCCATATAGAAGCGAGTTTAGACAGGGAAGCAGAAGATTTTGAGCTGAATGTAATGTCTCCAGGACTATCAGAACCCTTTAAAATTCTCCGCCAATATCAAAAAAATATTGGAAAACAGGTAGATGTAGTTACCAAAGAAGGCAAAAAATTAAGCGGCAAACTGTTGTCTGCCAACAATTTAGGAATAGAACTCGAAAATAAATCTAAAGAGCGGGTTGAAGGCAAAAAAGGAAAACAATTAATTATCAATAATATCAATTTAACATTTAATCAAATCAAAGAAACTAAAATTGTAATATCATTTTAATCATTAAAAAAATGGAAAGTATTAATCTAATTGAATCGTTCTCAGAATTCAAAGAAGTAAAAAACATCGACAGAGCAACATTAATGAGCATCATTGAAGATGTATTTCGTAGTATGTTGCTAAAAAAATATGGCTCAGATGAAAATTTCGATATTATCGTAAATCCGGATCGTGGAGATATAGAAATTTGGCATAACCGCGAAGTGGTAGATGATGAATTTGCTGATGATAGTTTTGATTATGATGAGGCTAAACATATTAGTTTAACAGAAGCTAAAAAAATTGATTCGGATCTTGATTTAGGAGAAGAAGTTGTAACTCCTGTTAAATTAGAACACTTTGGTAGAAGAGCTGTATTAGCTGTTCGTCAAAATTTGGTTTCTAAAATTTTAGAATTAGAAAAAGACAGTTTATACAAAAAGTATAAGGAAAAAGTGGGTGAGATTATGACCGGAGAAGTATACCAAATCTGGAAAAAAGAATTGTTGATATTAGATGAAGATGGAAACGAATTATTATTGCCAAAAACAGAGCAAATTCCTTCCGACTTTTTCAAAAAAGGAGATACGTTAAAAGCGGTAGTTCAACGTGTGGACATGAAAAACAATTCTCCTGTAATTGTTCTTTCACGTACATCCCCTGCTTTCCTCGAGCGTTTATTTGAAATGGAAGTGCCGGAAGTGTTTGACGGATTAATTACAATCAAAAAAATTGTGCGCGAACCAGGTGAAAGAGCTAAAGTTGCTGTAGAGTCTTATGATGACAGAATTGACCCAGTAGGTGCATGTGTAGGTATGAAAGGTTCTCGTATACACGGTATCGTTCGCGAATTGCGCAACGAAAACATTGACGTAATTAACTTTACTTCAAATCCTTCTTTATTTATTACACGTGCTTTGAGCCCAGCTAAAATCACTTCAGTAAAAATTGACGAAGAAACAAAACGTGCTGAAGTATTTTTAAAACCCGATCAAGTTTCATTAGCAATTGGAAAAGGCGGACACAATATTAAATTGGCCGGCAAATTAACAGGTTATGAAATTGATGTGTATCGTGATACAGATATCGATTTAGAAGATGTGGATTTAGAAGAATTTTCAGATGAAATTGAAAGCTGGATTTTGGATGAATTGAAAAACATCGGATGCGATACAGCTAAGAGTGTGCTGGAATTATCTACTGAAGAGTTGGTTAAACGTACCGACTTAGAAGAAGAAACAGTAACAGAAGTAAAAGCAATTTTACAGTCAGAATTTGAATAACCTACGAAATACGAATAGCGAATTACGAATGAAAAACATCGTATTCGTAATTCGTTATTAAATGTATTGTCATCCCGAGCGGAGTCGAGGGGCGTAGTAAATTTTTTAAAAAAGTATATGTCAGAAAACAAAGGACAACGATTAAGTAAGGTTGCAAAGGAGCTCAATGTAAGTATTGGGACGATTACCGAATTCCTTAAAGGTAAGGGCCACAAGGTGGAGAATAATCCTATGGCCAAAATTACCGATGAACATTATGCATTGTTGGCAAAAGAATATCAGTCTGAAAAAGCTGCTAAGGAAGAAGCGACAAAGGTAACTTCAAGTACTAAAGCTAAGAAAGAAAGTATTACTCTTGAAGATGCTAAAAAGCCTGAGTTAAAAAAGAAAGAGGAAGAAGAAGACATCATCATTAAAAACATTCCAAACGTTCCTGCTGCAAAAGAAAAAACTGTTGCAAAAGAAAAAGAAGTTGAAAAGGAAGTAATTAAATCAGATGTAAAACTTACAGTAGTTTCCAAAATTGATTTGGACTCTATCAACAGCAAAACAAAACCAACAAAAAAATCAAAAGCTGCTAAGGAAGAAGAAGCGAAAGAAGAAAAGAAAACGAAAACCACAGCTAAAGGGAAAGGAAAATCTAAAAAAGAAGTTGATCCTGAAGTAGAAGAAGTAAAAGAAGAAGAAAGTTCAGAAACCGAAGAAACTGAAAAAGTAGATTTTTACGAAACAAAAGTAGAGAAGCTGGAAGGCCCTAAAATTATGGGGAAAATCGATCTTCCGATAAAAGAAGAACGCAAAAAAAATCCGGTTGCCTCCTCCTCCGCTACTAATGCTGACAATAAAAAGAAACGTAAACGTATTAAGAAAAGTTTTGGTGGTGCAACATTAGGCGACACTTGGGATCCTACAAAAAAACCGGGAGCCGAAGGAACAGCTAAAACAAACGATACTCCACGTAAACAATATCCTGTTACATCACAAAACTCTGGCGGACCTAGAGGAAAATTTAATCCTCGCGCTCCGAAAGTTGAATTAACTCCAGATCAAGTTGCAGCACAAGTAAAAGAAACACTTGCACGATTAAGTGGTGCTGGAAAATCAAAAGCTTCGAAACACCGTAAATCAAAGCGAGATATCGCTAGTGAAAGAATTCAGGAAGCGGCTGACCAACAGGAACTAGAAAAAAAGATCATCAAAGTAACTGAATTCGTTTCTGCAAATCAGTTAGCACAGATGATGGATATTTCAGTAAACGAAATTATTTCTGCTTGTATGAGTTTGGGAATGTTTGTATCTATCAACCAACGATTGGATGCGGAGACCATTGCAATTGTTGCAGAAGAATTTGGATTCCAATTAGAATTCGTTTCTGTAGAGGTACAAGAAGCTATTAAAGAAGAAGTTGATTCAGAAGACCAATTATTAGATCGTTCACCAATCGTAACCGTAATGGGTCACGTAGATCACGGTAAAACATCTCTACTGGATTATATCCGTAAAGCCAATGTAATTGCTGGTGAAGCGGGGGGTATCACTCAGCACATTGGTGCATACAATGTAAAATTAGAAAACGGAAAAACAATAACATTCTTGGATACTCCAGGTCACGAAGCCTTTACAGCGATGCGTGCACGTGGTGCTCAAGTAACTGACGTAGCAATTATTGTTGTTGCTGCCGATGACAGCGTAATGCCTCAAACAACAGAAGCAATCAATCACGCACAGGCAGCGGGAGTTCCAATTATTATTGCAATCAATAAAATTGATAAACCAGGAGCTAATCCTGATAAAATACGTGAAGCATTATCACAAATGAATATTCTTGTGGAAGAATGGGGCGGAAAAGTTCAGTGCCAGGAAATCTCCGCTAAGAAAGGATTACACATTGATGACCTTTTGGAAAAAGTTTTATTGGAAGCAGAAATGTTGAACCTAAAAGCAAATCCAAATAAAAATGCAAGCGGAACTGTTATCGAATCCGAATTAGATAAAGGACGAGGATATGTTAGTACAATCTTAGTAGAAGCAGGAACATTGCGTGTTGGAGATATTGTATTAGCAGGATGTTTCAGTGGAAAAGTAAAAGCATTGCATAATGAACGTGGACAAGTTGTGAAGGAAGCAGGACCGGCAATGCCAGTATCTTTGCTTGGTTTAAGCGGTGCTCCACAAGCGGGGGATAAATTTCACATCATGAACGATGAGCGTGAAGCTCGTGAAATTGCTGCAAAACGTTTACAGTTACAACGTGAACAAGGTATCAGAACAAACAAACATATTACATTGGATGAGATTGGAAGACGTTTAGCGATAGGCGATTTCAAAGAATTGAACGTAATTGTAAAAGGTGACGTGGATGGTTCGGTAGAAGCGCTTGCAGATTCATTGCAAAAATTATCTACTGAAAAAGTTCAAGTAAAAATTATTCACAAATCGGTTGGAGCAATTTCCGAATCAGATGTATTATTGGCTTCTGCATCCAATGCAATCATTGTTGGATTCCAAGTGCGACCATCAGCGGGTGCACGTAAGATTGCAGATGTTGAACAAATTGATATTCGTTTATATTCTATTATCTACAAAGCGATTGAAGAAATTCAAGCTGCGATGGAAGGAATGTTGGCTCCTGAATTCCAGGAAAAAGTGGTTTGTAACATTGAAATCCGTGAGGTATTTAACATCACTAAAGTGGGAACCATTGCAGGATGTTTTGTGTTAGATGGAAAAGTAAACAGAAATACCAAAGTACGTATTATCCGTGATGGAATTGTAGTTCATGATGGTGAATTGGGTTCATTAAAACGTTTTAAAGACGATGTGAAAGAAGTAAACAAAGGTTTTGAGTGCGGGTTGAACATTGCAAATTTCAACGATATTAAAGTAGGAGACATCATTGAAGGATACGATATGGTGGAAGTAAAAGCGAAGTTGTAAAAAATTTCAGATTTCAGATTTCAAATTGTAATAAAAAAATCCCGCTCCGTTTCTCGACTTCGCTCGAAATGACAACGGAGCGGGATTTTTATTTTCGAAGCATGTTCTCTACAGTATCGTCATCCCGTGCCACCCTTCGACTACGCTCTGGGCAGGCTCGGGATCTCCTAATTACGGAGGATGCGCCTTACTTCAACTTCGTAATATTGCTTATCTCAGCAGGAATCCCAACAGTACAACCAGCTGGTTGAGGCATTTTTAATGGATGATAATCAAATGTAATGTTTTGTCCATCCACATCAATGTCTTTATTTAATTTATCTTTTGGAATAAGAACAATCTCCGCAACATCATCGTGAGCATTGATAATAATAACAGTTTCGCAACCGCCTGAACGATATTTATGAGAAACTTTTCCGGCATGTGCGCCTTGTGTTGCATTAACTGTTGTATTAGTTGTTTCCATAGAATTAATAGCAATTGTTCCCGAAGTTCCGGGTGTAGATGAGGAAGAACTTGTAGGAGTTGTTGAAGCAGTTGCTCCTTTTTTAGTTTTACAACTTGTTGCTGTGCTTACAGAAACTACTAAGACTAAACTAAATAGAATGGTTTTCATAATGATGTATATTGGTTTAATAAAAACACTCGTGCAAATCCCATTCCAAATCAGGAATGGCTCTGCACGAGTGCTTTATAAAGGATTTAATATTCTTATTTTACAAATACTTTAACCACTCTTTGGAAGTTTGGATTACCCACTCTTACCAAATATGTTCCAGTAGCTAAACCAGCAACATTCACAGTAGTTTCGAAAGAATTTCCAACTGGTGTTACTGTTTTACCATTGATTTTTTTACCAGTAATATCAAACAAATCAACTACCATGTCTTCGTTTGATGGTAATTTAGATGCTGATACATTTAACATGCTTTCGTTTTGGAAAGTGTTAAATGCCGGTTCAAGAGTAGCATTATCAACTCCTGTTACCAAAGGTAATTGGAATGAATAAACACGTGTTCTGATAGCAGAAACAACATAACATCCTGTATACCAGAAAGTTAAGCCGTCCGGATCCATAGATGTTTGAGCGTAGTCACCAAAACGGTTACCACATCCGGTTGAAGCACCTGAACCTGCTATTGCTGTAGTTTCAGTAAATGACATTGTTCCTAATGGGTCTGTAGCTAAACGGCCAGTATAACGCAAACTAGGAGAAATATTAGCTAAAGCACCTTGCGTAGGAGAAGCAGTAGTAGAAGCAGAAACACAATATGCTAATGCAATACTTCCATTATCATCCATTGCAATACTTTGCATCCAACGGTTAGCACCATCAGCAGGAGCATAAGTTCCTTCTTGATATAGTGACCAAACACCTGTTGATTGATTTTGGCGTAATTCAACCCATTTAATACTACGTAATTTGCTTGTTGCATTCATTTTAACTCCCCAAGTAACCAGAGCAGTATTATATCCAGTCCAAGCTCTCCATTGCACTCTATATTGTGCAACTCCACCAATACCATCTAATTTTTGAGTTGTTCCCGGTTGCCAGATATCGTTCCAGCTAGCATCATAAGATGCATCAAAAGCAGCAGTAGGAATTGTTACTGTTGTTCCAACAGTTGCAGTTGGTGTTGCAGGAACCCAATTCACAGTGAATGGATAAATTTTAACCGCATCAGTAGCTCCACCGCCCCAAGCGTTATCAGTATATTGAAAAACTGGGAATGGTGTTCCAACTGCAGGTAATCCACCGTCAGCATCAGCAGGCATTGGCAAGAAGAAACCAGAAGGTACTGTTGGTGAAAATGTTTTTTCAAATGCTCTTGCAGTTAATCCTAATAACATTTTATCTCTTTCGAAAATCATGATTTTGCTACCATAGTTAGCAGTCATATAATAACCATCCCACCAGATAGAAAACTTCAAATAATCTGGGAAGCTACCTGCTGTATAAGTATAAGTATACCAAGTTCCTAATGGATCTGGAGTAGTAGATATAGCAATATACACTTTGTTTCCTGAACCAAATTGGCTCAAGAACCAACGATCTGCATATGCATCGTACATAATAATAGGATCTCCCATATTTGGAACCGCAGGGCTCCAAAGGTTACCCATATTTGATATAGACAACATAGTTGTACCTGTTTTGCTATAAACTCTTACAGGAGTAGCATTCACACCTTGGATATAGTGATTTGGTCCTGCTGCACCTGATGGATCTGGAGGGCATCCGCCTCCACTTTGTGCCATCCAGTTAGCAATAGGAGGCATAGGAGTTCTTGTTCCTTGCGTTCTTTGAGTTGTTACAGCGTCTGTTCCGTATGCCGGACCATCTTTTTCTTCAGAAAATTGAAATACCTGAGGCTGTCTTTTTTCACGGTCTTTAGAATGCTCTTTTTCAGAATCTACCATGTTTTCATCAACAGCAGGTAAAATATCTGCAATTTCTGTCAATGGTTTAGAAACACCAAAATGTTCAAGTTTTAGCATTTCTACTTTGTCATCACCTGCTACATTTTGAGCACATACTGCACTCACAACAAACAAGCTAGACAGGATTAATGTAGCTTTTTTCATGGGGGTTTAATTTAGTTAATAAATGTATTTTAAAGTTTAGAGAAAATTATTATTCTGCTAATATAGAAAAGAGAAATTAAAATTCCAAATAAAAAAAGAGGAAATAATTAGTAATCGGTACTAGTAGATTATTGAAATTAGGTGAACTATAAAAAAACTGTGGTGAAAACCGTTTTACTTTTTTTCAGTTGAATAAAGTTTTGGCATTTCTATTTCGTCTTGAACAAGAAAAGAAGAAGGAAATTCGATTTGAATTTCTTTCAATGCTTTATAAGCTTCTAATTTTGTTCTGAAATCGCCCACCCTGATATTAAAGTTGGGTTGGTCATATTTTTCGTACGCAGAAATGTCAGGAAATTTAGAAATAAATTTTGCTTTTATTTCCTTTGCTTTATTTTTATCAGAACCAAAATGAATTTTAATTCGATACCCTTTTATTGGAGCTTTCGAATTAATTTCGATGTGCTTGTTCACCAATTCTTTTACCTTATATTCTTGCACTATTTCTACTTTTCCGGTATCCGAAATTGTTTTTTGTGCACAAATAAATTGGCTAAAAAAAAGAAAAATAATTGAACAAAAAAGTTTCCGAAAAATATTCATATTACAAAGGTAATTTTTTAATTGTGTCCATCTAATATCGCACCAAATTTTTTACAAAATTGGCTCGACAAATTTGATTGTTTCTTTGACGAAATGTTGATTTACTTGGATGAAATTTACTGATAAAAATCAGTTTTATATAATCGCTATTTAGAATGAATATAAATTATGCCTTTTTTATAAAATTTTAACGTTTTTTGAATCGCCAATTAATGTTTCTTATAAATTTGTCGCTCAAGTAATAATTCGCTCTCTAATAGTAGAGGTTTTCAACGGAGTTAAATAGTTAAAAATCAATATGGATACAATTTGTAAGCAGTCAAAAAAACTTTTTTTGGCAATTTTTTCCCTCCTATTTTTATCATTCTTTCTAAGTATTAACCCCGTTTCCGCCCAAGATGGCGAAAAAATATTCAAGGAAAATTGTGCCGTTTGTCACAGTATGGGTAAAGAAACCGTTACTGGTCCCGGATTAGAAGGAGTTATGAAACGTGTTCCTAGTGAAGACTGGATGCTGAAATGGATAAAAAACAACGATGCACTAATTAAAAGTGGTGACGCCTATGCTGTAAAAATCAATGCTTTTGCTACTACTCAAATGACCTCTTTTGCGTCAATGCCTGATGCAGACATCAAAGCGGTGATTGAATATATTAAAAATTATAAACCCCCTGTTATAGTTAATAATACTGGTGGCGCACCTGGCGCTCCTGTTGAAAAAGAAGAAACTCCAATGACATTAATAATTGGCGTTATAGCTTTCTTAATCATTATTGTTGGTGTTTTACGCGGTGTTCGTCACTCATTAAAAAATTTACAAAACGAAAAACTTGGAATTCCAGAAGAAGAAAAAGTTGGTGCATGGACTGAATTCAGAAACTGGACGCGCTCAAACAAAACTACTACCGGTGTTGTGATTTTATTTATTGTCGGAGGATTAACTTCTGCCGGTTGGTATGCACTTAAAGATATCGGAGTGTATGCTGATCCTGAACAAAAAAGAGAATATCATCCTGAACAACCGATTGCATTTTCTCATAAAATTCACGCTGGTGACAATGCTATCAATTGTCAGTATTGCCACTCAGGTGTTGAAAGAAGTAAGACTGCTGGAATTCCTACAGTAAATGTTTGTATGAACTGTCATCGCGGAATTTCAAAAGGACAATCAGATGCAGGAACTGCTGAAATTGCAAAAATATACGAAGCTGCAGGTTGGGATCCTTCTGTTGCTAAGTATAACAAACCGCAAAAACCAATTCAGTGGGTGAAAGTTCACAATCTTCAGGATTTTGTGTTCTTCAGTCACCAACAACATGTGAAAGTTGGTAAACAAGAATGTGCTACTTGTCACGGTGATTTAACCACCATGACAACAGCTAAACAAGTTCAACCATTAACAATGGCTTGGTGTGTTGATTGCCACAGAACTACTGAAGTACCAGGAATGAAAGACAATCCATACTACGAAAGTTTACACAAAAAATTAGCTGAAAAATTCAAAGACTTACCTAGAGATCAACGCAAATTTACAGTTGATAAAATGGGTGGGATTGAATGTGGAAAATGCCACTACTAAGAAATGATAAATTATAAATTAAGAATTATAAATTTTTAATTATTGATTAATAAAATTAAAGAATAGGACGCTGAATAACATTCATAATTTATAATTCAGCATTTATAATTAAATAAAAATATGGCAACAAAAAAATACTGGAAAGGACTAGAAGAATTAAACAACAGTCCTGAATTTGTTCAAAGTGCGAATAATGAATTTGCAGAACAAATTCCTGTAGAAAAATTCTTAGGAGATAATAATCTTGCTGAAAACAGCGGAACAAACCGAAGAGATTTCTTAAAATTTTTAGGCTTCAGCGTTACAGCTGCTTCTTTAGCGGCTTGCGAAACGCCTGTAAACAAGGCAATTCCTTATGTTGTAAAACCTGAGGAAATTACACCTGGTGTTGCTAACTGGTATGCTTCTACTTTTCATGATGGTTATGACTACGCTTCTATTATTGTAAAAACACGTGAAGGTCGTCCTATTAAAATTGAAGGAAATGAATTGTCAAAAGTAACTATGGGCGGAACAAGTGCCCGTGTTCAAGCTTCTATTCTTTCTTTATATGATTCATCGCGTTTAACCGGGCCTGTTTCAAAATCTGGTGATACTTGGAATGCTACAACTTGGACAAACATTGACAAAGAAATTGGCGGAAAACTTTCTAAAGTAACCGGTGGAATTCGTATTCTTACCTCTACTATTATTAGTCCATCAACAAAAGCGGTGATTGCAGATTTTGCTGCAAAATATCCAAACACAAAACATGTAACTTATGATGCAATTTCTTATTCAGGAATGGCAAAAGCGAATGCTCAATCATTCGGACAAGAAATAATTCCTTCTTACCATTTTAATCATGCTGAGGTGATTGTTGGCATTGGCGCTGATTTCCTTGCTAACTGGCTTTCTCCTATTGAATATGCTAATCAATATTCAAAAACGCGTAAAGTTGGTAAGAATAAAAATAAAATGTCTAAGCACATTCAGTTTGAATCAAACTTGTCGTTGACAGGTGCGAATGCTGATGAACGTGTTCCGGTAAAAGTTTCTGAACAAGGAAAGGTTGCAGTAAATTTATACAATGCAGTTGCAAAAATTGTAGGTGGTTCCTCACTTCCTTCTTCTGCATTGGCTTGTGATGCTGCTATTGCAAAAGCTGCAAAAGAATTAGCTGACAATAAAGGAAAATCTTTGGTTGTTTCAGGATCAAATGATATGAATGTTCAAATGGTTGTAAATGGCATTAACCAAATGCTCGACAACTATGGAAAAACAATTGATATAGAAAACCCTTCATATACTCACCAAGGTGACGATGCTGCTTTCGCAGATTTAGTTGCGGAGATGGCTGGTGGAAAAGTTGGAGCAATTATTACTTATAATACAAATCCGGTTTATACGGCTCCTGCATCTGTAAAATTTGCTGAAGCATATAATAAAGTGGGATTAAGAATTTCATTTGCTGATAGAGCTGATGAAACAGCTTCTATGGCACATTATATTTGTCCAGATCATCATTACTTAGAGTCGTGGAACGATTATAATCCTAAAAAAGCACACTATAGTTTAGGACAACCTACCATCACTCCATTATTTGCTGCGCAAAATTCCGGAACTCGTCAAGCACAAGAAACATTGTTGGTTTGGGCAGGAAGTTCTGCTTCTAATTATCATTCTTACATACAAAAAGTGTGGATGGATCGTGTTTATCCTATGCAGGGAAAATACATGAACTTCACAGAATTTTGGAATAATTCATTACATGATGGAGCAATAGAAGTTGGAAAAGGCGGAGAAGTTGCAGAAATGCCAATGACAGACAGTACAAAAGTTGCTGCACCAGTTGTTGCAAAAGTTGAGGAGAAAAAAGAAGAAGCCGCCCCAGTCGCAAAAGTAGATTTATCTGCTGCAGCTACTGCGATTAATTCTATTAAAGGCGGAACGATTGAATTGGCCCTTTACGAAAAAGTTGCTATTGGTAATGGTAATCAAGGAAACAATCCATGGTTGCAGGAATTACCTGATCCTATTTCTAAAATCACTTGGGATAATTACATTACTATGTCTCCGGAAGATATGAAAGCTGCCGGATACAAATTGATGGAACGTCAAGACAGAGAATCATCTATCTTAAATGTTACAGCAAATGGTGTTACATTAAAATTACCAGTTGTTCCTCAACCAGGACAGGCACGCGGGACAATTGGAATTGCTGTTGGATACGGCCGTGATAAAGCAGGTAAACTTTCTGAACGCACAGGAACAGTAGTTGGTCAGAATGCTTTCCCAATTGTACAGATGATGAATGGCACAATGGCTTACGGTTCATTAAGTGCTACACTTGAAAATACAAATGAAATAACTGAATTAGCAGGAACTCAGATTCATCATACAATGATGGGTCGTGAAATTGTTAAAGAAACTATTTTATCAGAATATCAAAAAAATCCTAAGTCTGGTAACCACGATGAAATGATGGTGACACATGCAGGAGTTGTAAAAGCTGCTGATATTGATTTATGGAATGAGCATGAAAGATTAGGACACAAGTGGGGAATGACTATCGACTTAAACTCTTGTATAGGTTGTGGTGCTTGTGTTGTAAGTTGTACTGCTGAAAACAACGTTGCTGTTGTGGGTAAAGAGCAAGTAATGAAAACACGCGAAATGCACTGGTTGCGTATTGATCGTTATTATAGCAGCGACATGACAAAAGATGTTGCTAAAGAAACGGGAGAAGGAGCAATTCAAATGTATTTGGATATGGAAAATCCATCAACTGAAAATCCAAAAGTTGTTTTCCAACCAATGATGTGTCAACACTGTAATCACGCACCTTGTGAAACTGTTTGTCCTGTATTAGCAACGAACCATAGCTCTGACGGATTAAATGCAATGGCTTATAACCGTTGTGTTGGAACTCGTTACTGTGCTAACAACTGTCCATTTAAAGTTAGACGTTTCAACTGGTTTAACTACAACGAAAATCCTGATTATACTTTCAACCCAACACAAGATGATTTAGGCCGTATGGTTTTAAATCCGGATGTTGTTGTTCGTTCACGTGGTGTTATGGAAAAATGCTCTATGTGTATTCAACGTATTCAAGGTGGGAAATTGGAAGCTAAAAAAGAAGAACGCAAATTGGCTGATAGCGATGTAAAAACTGCTTGTCAACAATCTTGTCCAACCAACGCAATTTGGTTTGGTGACTTGAATGACGAGAATAGTGCAGTTACTATCTTAAGAAAAGAAGATGAGCGTAATTATTTTATACTTGAAGAACTTGGAATCAAACCAACTGTATCTTATTTAACAAAAGTAAGAAATGCTGAACACTCAATAGATGAAGGAAAGCACACAGGAGGTCATGAAGAAAAAACTGAAGAAAAATCAGAAAAGAAAGAACACGCTTAAAAAAACGAAACGTAAGAATTTATAATTTATAATTTTTTTAGATAATATGCAGCACGAATCAGAAATTAGAGAGCCATTAATTCTCGGGAATAAATCATATCATCAGATTACTGAAGATATTGTTAAACCTATTGAGGGCAAGGCTAACAAGTATTGGTATATTCTACTGACGGTATCCGCTATTTGCTTTTTGTGGGGTATTGGATGTTTAGCATACACTATTGGAACAGGTGTTGGAGTTTGGGGTTCGAACAATGGTGTTGATTGGGCTTGGGATATTACAAATTTCGTATGGTGGATTGGTATTGGTCACGCTGGTACATTAATTTCTGCTGTATTATTATTGTTCCGTCAGAAATGGCGTATGGCTATTAACCGTTCTGCTGAAGCAATGACAATCTTTGCTGTTTGTTGTGCAGCCATTTTCGTATTGTTACATACTGGTCGTCCTTGGTTAGATTATTGGTTGTTCCCATTGCCAAATCAATTTGGTTCTCTTTGGGTAAACTTTAACTCTCCTTTATTATGGGACGTTTTTGCGGTATCAACTTATTTCTCTATCTCTTTAGTGTTCTGGTATACAGGCTTAGTTCCTGATTTTGCAATGGTTCGCGATAGAGCAGTAAAACCATTTGCGAAAAAAATGTACAGCTTGTTAAGTTTTGGTTGGGGCGGAAGTGCTCGTCATTGGAGTCGTTTCGAAGAAGTTTCATTAGTACTTGCTGGTTTATCTACGCCACTTGTATTCTCGGTTCACTCAATTGTATCTATGGACTTTGCTACATCGGTTGTTCCAGGTTGGCATACTACTATCTTCCCTCCTTATTTCGTTGCTGGAGCGGTATTCTCAGGATTTGCGATGGTATTGACACTATTGTTAATTGTACGTAAAGTATATAATTTAGAAAACTACATTACAGTTAAGCACGTTGAGTATATGAACATTGTAATTATTGTTACAGGTTCTATTGTAGGTGTTGCTTATTTAACTGAGTTATTTATTTCTTGGTATTCAGGTGTTGAATACGAACAATACGCTTTCTTGAATCGTGCTACAGGTCCATACTGGTGGGCTTATGCAGCCATGATGACTTGTAACGTAATTTCACCTCAACTTTTCTGGTTCAAAAAATTACGTACTAGTTTAACATTCACTTTTATTATGTCAATTATCGTAAACATTGGTATGTGGTTCGAGCGTTTTGTAATTATCGTTCCTACATTGTGTCGTACGTTTGTTCCTTCTACTTGGAACATGTATCATCCGACATTTGTTGACATTGGAATTTTCACAGGAACAATCGGAATGTTCTTTACATTCTTCTTATTATTCTCAAGATATTTCCCTGTAATTGCACAAGCTGAGTTGAAATCAATTTTGAAATCATCTGGCCAAGAGCACAAGGAAAAGCATGCAGCACACGCGCATCACTAGTGATTTAGGAATTAAATATTTAAGATTATAAAAAAATAAAATATGAGTACAGTAGCAATACACGCAATTTATGACGATGAAGTTCCTTTGTTGGAAACAGCAAATACTCTTAAGTCGCAAGGCATTAAAGTGAAAGATGTTTTTTCACCTTTCCCGATTCACGGATTAGATGCTGCAATTGGAGTTCCAAGAACTTGGATTGCCATATGTGCATTTATTTATGGATTAACAGGCGCTTCATTGGCTACATTAATGATGTGGTATATGATGGTAAGCGATTGGCCTACAGACATTGGTGGAAAACCAAGCTTCGCATATTTTATGAACGTTCCGGCATTTATTCCAATTACATTTGAATCAACAGTATTGTGTGCTGGACACGGAATGGTTATTACTTATTACTTACGTTGTTGGATGCTTCCTGGAGTTAAAGCGAAAAATCCTGATCCAAGAACAACAGATGATAAATTTTTAATGATTGTAGAAACAAAAGAAGAAAACAAATCTAAAATTGAATCACTATTGAGAAATGGTGGGGCATCTGAGATTTCATATAAATAAAAAACAGATTCGTAAAAGTAGTAATATGAACAAAAAGGTAAAACAAATTATTTCTTTAATGGCGGTGTTTGGCTGTGTTGCAATAGCTTCTACGTCTTGCGGGAAAAAAGATAAAAATAGTCCGGGAGTTGAATTCATGCCCGACATGTATCGATCACCTTCGTTGGAAACAAATATGGCTTATGTTACCATTGAAAATGGTGTAGAAACTGGTGATACTTTGCAAGCTAACAGATTACCTGTAGAAGGGACTATTCCAAGAGGATTTATGCCTTACCCTTATGCAAATGATACATCTGGCTATGCAAATGCAGGAAGATATTTACGAAATCCTTTCCCTTCAAATGCTGCCAACTTAGCTCAAGGAGAAGATTTGTACAAAAAATTCTGTGTTCACTGTCATGGTGAAACAGGAGGAGCAGACGGATTGGTTGCAGCAAAATTATCTGGTGCTCCACCTTCTTATACAGGTCCGGTTTTAATGGCTTTACCTGAAGGAAAAATGTTCCACTCTATTTATTATGGAAAAGGAATTATGGGTTCACACTCATCACAAGTTAGCAAAGCGGAAATTTGGAAAATAATTTTACACATTCAAAAATTACAACATCCAAATGGTGTTGTAGCTGCAGCACCTGTTACTGATTCAGTTGCAGCAGCGCCAGTAACACCTGCACATAAATAGTATTAAATAGACATCGAGAATAAAAAGATAAAAAGAAGAGATATGAATAATAACTATACGTTTACTAATAAAACCAGAAACATCACTTTTGGTTTAATGGCTATAGGCTTAGTTACCATTATTGCAGGTTTTTTAACCGATCACGGACCGGAAGGTGCAACACATGAAAGCTACCATGCAGGTACACGTATGTGGGCAAACTTATTGGTGAACGGATGGTTCTTTATGGGAATTGGATTGCTTGCCACATTTTTTATGGCATTACAATATGCTGCTGAAGTTGCTTGGTCAGTAGCTGTGAAAAGAGTTTACGAAGCCGTTTCCTCTTATTTGCCTGTTGGCGCTTCTATCATTATTTTGATTTTACTTGCAGGCCAATTTCACTTGCACCATTTATATCACTGGATGGACCCAGCAACCCTTGATCCTAATTCACCTGAATACGATGAAGTTATTTCTAATAAACATGGATATTTTGGAGATCACAATTGGTTTTTCTGGTTGAGAACACTTTTATATGTCGGTGTTTGGTGTATGTTCCAAAGAATGTTCATCAAGAACTCTGTTGAACAAGATTTGCAAGGTGGAACAAAATTGCATTTCAAAACAATGGGTAAGGCAGCTACATTTTTAGTTTTCTTTGCTGTTACATCTTCAACTGCTTCTTGGGATTGGATGATGTCGTTAGATGTTCACTGGTTCAGCACAATGTACGGATGGTATTCTTTTGCAGGAATGTGGATTTCTGCGATGACAACAATTATTCTTTTTGTAATTTATTTAAAACGTAAAGGCTACTTAACACAAGTCAACGATAGTCATATCCACGATTTAGGAAAATGGGTATTTGCAGTTAGTTTCTTATGGAGCTACTTATGGTTTTGCCAGTTTATGTTGATTTGGTATACTAACATTCCTGAAGAAATTATTTATTTCCACGATCGTTTACACAGCTTTGGTTACATGGGTTTAATGTGGACCGTATTTGCAATGAACTTTGCTTTCCCTATGATACTATTAATGAGCCGTGATTCAAAACGTAATTTTGTTTTCTTAGTATTGGTAGGAAGTTTAATATTTATCGGACATTGGTTAGATGTTTATATGATGGTTATGCCAGCAACAGTTCATGGACACCACAGCTTAGGCTGGATGGAAATAGGAACCGCTTTAGGTTTCTTAGGTTTGATGTTGTTTGTAGTTCATAAATCATTGGCTAAACGACCATTGATGGTTGAGAAGCACCCATATTTAGATGAAAGTTTACACCACCATTATTAAGATAAAATTTTTTAGAAAGCGATACACAATAACGAATTAACAATTCAAATACTATGATAAAGTTTTTAGTTTACGTTGCCATAATTTTAGGAGCTCTTGCAATTGGCTATTTAGTAAGGGTTTTTGAACTTGCCTCAAGTTTAAAAGGAACAAAACCTGAAGTAATAACTGAAAAGGACAATAAACTTCAAGCACGTTTGATGCTTTTTTTCTTGTTTGCTTTTTTTGCTTACGTTATATGGAATTTAGTTGAGTTCGCTCCTCGTATGCTTCCTGTTTCAGCATCAGAACATGGTGTAGAAATCGATTGGTTGTTTAATTTTAATATGGCTATTTTGTTTTTTGTATTTACAATTACACATATTATATTATTTTATTTTGCTTTTAAATATTATGGCAGAAAAGGAATTCAAGTTACTTATTTGGCACACGACAATAAACTTGAAATGATTTGGACAATTATTCCTGCTATTGTTTTGGCAATCATTATCATTTTTGGATTGAAATCATGGAATAAAATCACATCTGATGCTGATCCTAATTCAATGATTGTTGAAGTATATGCACAACAGTATAACTGGACGGCTCGTTATGCTGGTGCAGATAACAAATTGGGAGATGCGAATTACCGATTAATTACTGCAACAAATGATTTAGGAATGGATGAAAAGAGTGCAGAAGGCAAAGATGATATTATTGTAAAAAACGAAATTCATATTCCGGTTGGCAAAGAAGTTGAATTTAAATTCCGTTCTCGTGATGTAATTCACAGTGCTTATTTCCCTCATTTCAGAGCACAAATGAATTGTGTTCCTGGAATGACAACAATGTTTCACTTTACTCCAACAATTACTACTGCTGAAATGCGTAAAGATCCTTATGTAATACAACAAGTAAAAGAAATCAATGCAATCCGCCAGGCTGCAGCTAAAAAAGAAGGAAGAACAGAAAAACCTTATGAGTTTAATTACATTTTATTATGTAATAAAATTTGCGGAAAAAGTCACTATGACATGCAAATGAGAGTAGTGGTTGACACAGAAGCTGATTATAAAAAATGGTTAGCAACTAAACCTGCATTTTTTGCAGCACCACCAGCCGATGCAACAAAAAAAGAAGTGGCAGAAATAAAATAATAGAAATTAAAATATTCAATAATAAAATAATTTAGCATATGTCAGATAATCACGGTCATCACGAAAGTCACCACGGTCACGATAGTCACGATCACCACCACGATGAACATCATCATCAAGAATCGTTTGTGACGAAATACATTTTTAGTATGGACCACAAAACCATTTCCCGTCAGTTTTTGATAACTGCCGTTATAATGGCTTTCCTTGCTATGTTGATGTCATTCATCTTCCGCTTACAGTTGGCTTGGCCAGGGGAAGAATTCGCAATCATCAATTTCTTGTTGGGCGATAAAATGGGTAAAGATGGAATGATTAACCCGGAAACATATATGGCTCTTGTTACCATTCATGGTACAGTAATGGTGTTTATGGTTTTAACAGGAGGATTGAGCGGTACGTTCAGTAATTTATTAATTCCATATCAAATTGGAGCACGTGATATGGCATCTGGATTTCTTAACATGCTTTCTTATTGGTTCTTCTTCTTGTCTAGTGTAATTATGATGTGGGGATTCTTTATTGAAAGTGGACCAGCATCTGGAGGTTGGACGGTTTATCCACCACTGAGTGCTTTGCCACAAGCGATGGATGGATCTAAAATGGGAATGACATTGTGGTTAGTTTCTATGAGTTTGTTCATTATTTCTGCATTATTAGCAGGTTTGAATTATATCGTAACTGTTATTCAACTTCGTACAAAAGGAATGACAATGACGCGTTTACCACTTACTGTTTGGGCATTCTTTGTGACAGCAATTTTAGGGGTTCTTTCTTTCCCTGTTTTATTTTCTTGTGCTTTACTTCTAATTTTCGATCGTAGTTTCGGTACATCTTTCTACTTGTCGGATATTTATATTGGCGGACAAGCATTAGAGCAAACAGGTGGTAGCCCAATTTTATACGAACATTTATTCTGGTTCCTTGGTCACCCCGAAGTGTACATCATCATTTTGCCTGCATTGGGTTTAACTTCAGAAATCATTTCGGTTAATTCACGTAAACCAATTTTCGGTTACCGTGCAATGATTGGTTCTATACTTGCAATTGGATTCCTTTCTTTCATTGTTTGGGGTCACCATATGTTTATGACTGGAATGAATCCATTCTTAGGATCCGTTTTCGTATTTACAACATTATTAATTGCAATTCCATCTGCAGTAAAAGCGTTTAACTACATCACTACTTTGTGGAAAGGGAATATCCGTTACACTCCGGCAATGTTATTTGCAATTGGTTTGGTGTCTACATTTATTTCAGGTGGTTTAACAGGAATCATTCTTGCCGATTCAGCATTGGATATCAATATTCACGATACGCAATTTGTAACAGCTCACTTCCATATTGTAATGGGTGTATCTGCTATCTTAGGAATGTGTGCCGGTGTTTATCACTGGTTCCCTAAATTGTTTTTACGTCATATGAATAAAACTTTAGGATACATTCACTTCTGGGGAACATTCATAGCTGCATACGGAGTATTCTTCCCGATGCACTTTTTAGGATTAGCTGGTGTGCCACGTAGATATTACTCTAACAGTGCATTCCCTATGTTCGACAACTTAATTGATATCAATATTTTCATTACTAGTTTTGCTGCTTTAGCGGCTGCAGTACAATTGATATTCTTATTTAACTTTTTCTATTCAATGTTCCGCGGACCAAAATCAGAACAAAATCCATGGAATTCAAATACATTGGAGTGGACAACACCAATGGCAAATACTCACGGAAACTGGCCTGGCGCATTGCCTGTAGTTCACCGTTGGCCATACGATTACAGCAAACCAGGAAAAGATCAGGACTTTGTTCCGCAAACTGTTCCTTTAGCTGAAGGCGAAGTTGATGGTGGTGGACACTAAAAAATTTAAAATTACAGATTACAAATTAAAACCCTTCGTATTATTTACGAAGGGTTTTTTATTCCTCCTTTGTAAAAGGGGGCTAGGGGGATTTGTGCGAATCATCCATCGGAGAAGTTTGATTATCTTTACATCGTGACCATCCGACAACTCATATTTCTTTTTTTCTTTGCTGCTACAATCACAGCAACCGCACAACCCACTCTCGATACCATCCAACTCAGCTTGAAACAAAAGCCACACCTCTTCGGAAAATTTGATACCCGCAATTCTTTTATTGATAATAGCCGAGCGAAAATATTTGGATTAAAAACAGGATTAAATTATGGAAGACGATTGTATTTCGGAATTGGATATAACCAACTTAATCCTCCTTCGCAGGACTTTGATAAAACAATTCTTATTACAAATATTAATGGAGAGTTAGAAAAAACAAATGCAGTGCTCCGTTTGTTTTATATTTCTGTTCATGCCGAATATGTTTTTTATCAGACAAAACATTGGGAGCTAAGTATGCCTTTGCAATTTGGGGTTGGACAAACATATTATAAATACAATCAATTTGGAAAACGCAAAGTAATTGATAAAGATTTGAATTTTATTTATGAGCCCGCTATTTCAGTAGAATATAAATTTGTGAAATGGGCCGGTATTGGTGTTGATGTGGGTTATCGTTTTATGCTTACGAGTTATAAAAACCTGAATCAAAAATTTACTGCTCCAACATATGCTTTTAAATTTTTATTGTATTATAACGAAATTGTAAAATCCATTTTCCCGAATAGTAAGTTGGCTGAAAAGTTGTAAAATGTTATACTCTCACTCCAATAACTAACACATCGTCTATCTGCTCATAATCCCCTTTCCACGATTCAAATGTTTTTTTAATTTCTTGTTTTTGTTCTAACAATGGTTTATGAGCAACCGAAAGTAATAACTTCTTGAAATTTTTAGTCATTAATTTTTTTCCTGTTTCACCGCCAAACTGATCTGCATAACCATCTGTAAAAAGATAAAAAATGTCCTCGGTTATATAATCAATAGTATTGTTTTTGTATTCGAAATTTTCGGAAGTAAAACCACCAATTGCTGATTTAGTTGGCGAATATTCTGTTAATTCAGAATTTGAGATTTTATACAAAACCCTGTTAGCTCCGGCATATTGAATCCTTTTATTTATAAAATCAAAACAACATAAAGCAATGTCCATTCCATCCCTTGATTTCGAATCTGTGTTGTTCGCTTTAATGCATCCTTAACTCCTTTGTTAAGTTCGGATAAAATATCGGCAGGTGACACCAATTTTTTTTCTTGAACTGCAAAATTCAGCTTGTCATTACCAATCATACTCATAAATGCACCAGGCACACCATGTCCGGTACAATCAACTGCTGCAACAAAATGTTTGTCGTTCACTTTTTTAAACCAATAAAAATCACCACTCACAATATCTTTGGGTAAAAACAAAACAAAGGAATCAGGAAATATTTCATGAATCTCTGAATCGTTAGGCAACATTGCCTGTTGAATTGTTTTTGCATATTCAATACTGTCTGTAATTTCTTTTTTCTGATGTTCAATCAAATTGTTTTTTGACTGCAAATCTTGATTCTTGCTAAGTATTTCCACTTTTTGTTGCCCAAGTAATTTATTCGCTCTTTTTTTATTTCGAAATGCAAAAAGTAAAACAAGAGATAGAAAAAAACCTAAAACACTTATTCCAATTACTGAATTCCGTATGTTCGTTTGAATTGTTTTATCTTTTTCAAGAAGAACTATTGTTTGTTCTTTTTTGTCGGTGTCGTACTTAGTTTGTAATTCTTGCAATTGTTTGTTGCTCTCTTCGTTAAATAAAGTGTCCTTGATTTGGTCATACAACAGTTCGTAGTTAAATGCCTGCTCAAAATCTTTCTTAAGTGCAAACACTGTTGCTATATGAGAATACGATTCTTTTAATGAAGCTTTTAAACCTGTAGCTTGAGCACATGCAATTCCTTTTTTATAAAAAATTAATGCTGAATCATATCGTTTTTGCTCCTTATACAAATAACCCAAATTAATAAAAGGACTCACCATTTTAACTGTATCATTTTCTTCTTTATTTAGTTTTAATGATAATCGTAAAGCTGTTTCTGCTTTTATGTATTCTTTTTGGGTAATATATAATTGTCCGATATTATTTAAACAAGTTATCTGATCACCGGTATTGTTTGTTTTCTCTGCAAGGGTTAGTGCTTTTGTATAATATTCCAACGCTTTTTTAAGTTCTTTTTTTTCATCATACATAATTGCAATATTATTGTAAGCATGTATGATTCCTAATGTATTATTCAGCTTTAATTGATTTTCCAAAGATTTTTGATAATAATACAAACTCAGATCAATATTTTTTTGTGTGTAATATAAATTTCCTAAACTATTGTACACAATTCCAACGCCATTTGTAAATCCTATCTTTTCGAAATAACTTAAAGCTTTTAAATAATAATTTAATGCTAACGTTGATTTTCCCTGGTCATCATAAATATTTCCCAAATTATTATACGATGCTCCTAAGCCTTTTTCATCATCTATTGTAAGCCGTATATCAAGTGCCTGACTATGATAATAATGTGCACTATCATTCATCCCACTATAATAGTAAGTACTTCCAATATAATTTAAAACCCAGGCTTTGTTTTTTTTATCGTTTAATTTATCTGCTAATAACAATCCTTTAAACCCAAGTTGTATGGCTTTGTTTTTATTGTCATAACTATAATACTTTTGAAGCTGAATAATCGACTGTAATTTTGAACTGTCGGGAATAGCTGTTTGAAGGGATTTTTCTATGCTATCTACATTTTGAGAAAAACAAAACAGAGTGTTTGTAAGGAATAAACTAATTATAAAATAAATCTTTTGCTTTTTCAACGGGTTGCTGCTATATATTCAATCAAATGTAAAAAAAATTTCCGCCCTGAGCCTTCAGAGCAGAAATTTTTCCATTTAGTTCTCATTTATTTATTCGTTACTCGCAAGCAATGTAACGTGACCAATATAGTCGTGATGCTTTTGAGAGAAATCTCTCACAACAATTTTGTAAACATAAACTCCTTGCTGCGAAATTTTATCTCCGTTATTTGCTCTTCCATCCCAACCTTTTTCAAGGTCATCTGATTGAAAGATCAATTCTCCCCATCTGTCAAAAATCATCATATTGAATTCACTTATCTCAACTCCTTTAGGCATAAAGTAATCATTGGTTCCATTTCCATCGGGAGTAAAAGCATTTGGAATATACAAGGTAAATACAGGAAGCACTTCAATTTGCATTGCAGTTGAATCTTTACATCCTTTATTTGTTGTTGTAACTAAAGATACAATGTATAATCCTTTATTTGCGTAAGTGTGTTGTGGATTTAAAAGTGTTGAACCGGTTCCATCACCAAAATTCCAGACACGAGTTGCTGCGTTTGTTGACTGATCATAAAATTGGTAGATCGGGCTCATTATTGTTCCATCCATTCCTTCGGAAGTGAAGTGAGCAGTCGTTCCCGGATTTACAATAACAGTACTTGTTGTTGTTGCAGTATTCACACATCCGAAAGGCGATGTAACTGTTACGTTAATAGTGTATGTTCCACTAACAGTATAGGTGTTTGAGGGGCTCACTTGTGAAGACGTATTTCCGTCTCCGAACGACCAGTAATAAGTTGCTCCTGTATTTGTAGTTGAGTTGTCCACATAAGTTAAAGTAGCGCGTTCACATTCTTCAATTGTTTGCGGAGAAAGTGAAATCACAGGCAAAGGATGAACTGTTACCGGAACACTAGAAGTAACTGTATTTCCACAAGCATCTGTAACAGTAACAACATAAGTTGTTGTTGTTGTTGGAGAAACCGTGAACGGACCATTCCCTGTTCCTAATCCACCACTCCAAACAATTGTTACCGGACCTGTACTTCCGAAAACGTTGGAAGCAACTGTTGCTGTATTTCCAATACACATCGCGCTTGGAGGAGAAACAGTTAAGTTGGCAGCAGTTAATGAAGTAACGTTTATAGTAACCATTGCAGTTGTACCAGCACAACCATTCGCATCGGTAGCAATTACACTATAAGTTGTATTGCTTGTAGGGTTAACTGTTTGAGATGCACCTGAACCAATACCTGTCCAGTTAAAAGTATAACCAGCAGTTCCGCCAGTTGCAACGGCATTGATGTTTGCATTTTGTCCTGAACAAATTGTTGTTCCACCGCTCGCAATTGTAACAACCGGTGTTGGTTGAGTGATAGTAACACTTGCAGTAATTGTACAACCGTTAGCATCAGTAGCGGTTGCGGTATATGTTCCCGGACTTAATCCGGTTGCACTTGCAGTTGTTCCTCCACTTGGTAACCATTGATATGAATATGTTGGTGTACCACCGGCAGGAATTATAATTGCTTGTCCGTTATTCGATCCGTTACACGTTGCAGGAAATCCTGCAGATGCAATTGAAAGTGGAGCGGGTTGCGTAATTGTAATAGAGGACGTTGCTGTACAATTATTTGCATCGGTAACTGTTGCTGTATAATTTCCAGGAGTTAAACTGGAAATTGTTTGAGTAAATGTTGCCGGAGTTGTATTCCACATATAGTTATAAAAACCCGTTCCTCCCGATGCACCAACTGTTGCAAAACCATTTGCCATTCCATTACAAGTAACGTTATTAATTACCATAGCGTTTGCCGTTAATGCATTTGGTTGTGTAATTGATACACTAGAAGAAGCTGTACAGCCATTGTCGTCTGTAACAACTATAGAATATAATCCGGAAAATAAATTTGTTGCAGTTGCAGTTGTTTGTGTTGGTGTAGAGTTCCACGAATAAGTATATGGTCCTGTTCCACCTGTCGCTGCAATTGTTGCAGTTCCATCATTTAATCCAAAACATGTTGCATTCGTTTGTGACAAAGAATAACTCAATGGAGTTGATGGTTGTGTAATAGTAATTGTATCGTATTTCACACAACCTCCGGAAGTTGTAACAGTAACATAATAAACCCCGGAAGTTAGTCCTGTTATTGTTGATGTTGTTGCCCCGTTGTTCCATAAATAAGTATATGGAGGAGTTCCGCCACTTGCGTTTGCTGTTACAGATCCATTATTCCCACCGAAACAGGATACGTTTGTTGCATTCATATTTATATTCCCTGGCGCTTCACCTGTTGCAACCGTTGCAACTCCAACGCTCATACAACCATTTGCACCTGTTACGTTAACAGTATAAGTTCCGGCAGAAAGACCATTCTCACTTGAAGTTGTTCCGCCACTCGGAAACCATTGATACGTAAAGGGGCCAGAACCTGTAATAACCATTACATCTGCTGTACCATTCGAAGCATTACAATTTGCAGGAGTTGCAGTTGTGTTTAAAACAATTCCCGTAACTGTAATACAAAATGCAAATGTTTGACTTCCGTTATATGGACAATTATCATCCTGAACAGTAACGGTAAAACAATGACTCGCAGTGCTGATATCAGCAGTAGTTGGTGTCCAGCTGAATGTTGCAGTTGGGCGTGAACCACCACTGGAAGTAAATGTCGCTCCAGCAATTGCACCATTCCAAACTATTGAAACGTTTTGAGCAGAATCTATATCATAGGTATCTATTGTAAAATTTATTGGCATACCAGCACAAGCAGTTAATGAATATGTTCCGGTATTATTTATTCCGGCAACATAAGGATTATTATTTGTGCAGGAAATTGTTCTCATTTGAATATCGCGCATTACACTTCCAACGAGTATTTCATTTCTATACTCTTGAACTAATACAGCAAAAACAGTAACCTGAATCATTGTAGGAGTCATACACATATCACCTGTTAAATTATTAAATGTAACTGCAGGAGATGACGCAAGCGGTTGCGCTGCAGAATAAGGTGGGTTGTAAGTTACAGTTGTTGTTGCACTTGTTTGAGGTGTAATTAAAGTAAAGTATAACGAATCGCCATCAATATCGGATGAACCATTGTTAAAACAATATGGTTGATTCGAACAAACAAAAGGAATTGGGGCATTCGAAAAATTGGGAGAACTATTACAAGGGAAATTTAAATTGTCCAACGTTGCTTCAACATAAATGCTTTCAGCAGATGGATTAAGGATGGTACCTATTGAAGCATTTCTACAACACAATGTAAAACTAAATACCCAGTCGGTACAACTAGCAGGTAAAGTAGTGATTCCACGATAGATGAATTCTTGTACACCAGGATAAGTTCCTCCTGAGCATTCGGTATTAAAGGCTGAGCAAATTGGTGATACATCTTGTCCTGTTCCTGGTATTGGGTTAAGAGTTAAATTGTAGTTTTCGCCACACGTGGCAGATGACAAATTTATTGATACTGTAGCGGGTGCTGCCACACCTGCACAATCGCGATAGAAAGAAAGCGATATTTCGTACTGGTTTCCGCCCAAGCAGCGATACGTTATATCAGCACTTTGGGCGTGAGAGGCAAAAGCTTCATTTGATGTTTGAATAAACATTAAAATAAAACTAAGCCATGTAAGGAGTCTGGTTTGTAGTTTAGTTGCCATGGTGACCTCCATTTTTTAAATTAGAACAATAAATTAAGAACTGTCTCCTTTAACGCCTCTTAAATAAAAGGGTTGCATAAAAGTCAATAATTGTGAAAAATGTAATGGAGCGAGTCCTAATAATTATAGTGGTATTTATAAATAGGAATTATTGAAAAAGAAAACTACTTGTGGCTGAAACTACTGTAAATAATGGAGTTTAGAGCTCCGAAGAATGTTCTATATACTTTTAAAAACCTAATAGAAGATCGAAAAAGGCTTTTCCGAAAACATATTTTTGGGTTGTTAAATTTTGTGATTTATACCCTCACACCAATAATCACCACATCGTCCACTTGCTCTAAGTCTCCTTTCCAGGAGTCGAAAATGTTAGCAAGTTCCTGCTTTTGTTCATCAATTGGAAGTAAATGCATCTTATGCAGAATTTGTTTCAGCTGATTATATTTGAATTTTTTCCCACGTGGCCCCCCAAATTGATCGGCATAACCATCGCTGAAAAGGTAAACACAATCGCCTTTCTGAAGAGGAATAGTATGATTTGTATAGTTATCTACTTTACCATCTATATTAACACCTATTGGAAATTTATCAGCTTTAACTTCATAAAAGTTCCCATTGCTTATATAATATAGCGCATTAAAAGCTCCGGCATATTGTAGCACATTTGTGTTTTTATTTATTGAGCATAACGATAAATCCATTCCGTCTTTTACTCCTTTTCCATCACCTGATTGACGCAATGTTTTTGTTACCCCATAATCTAAATGTTTTAAAATATCAGAAGGAATAGTCAAGTTCATTTCATTAACCGCCTGTGTAAGCAAATTAAATCCAACAACACTCATTAATGCTCCTGGGACTCCATGACCTGTACAGTCAACAGCAGCAAAACAAGCGACATCGTCTTTTTGTTCTATCCAATAAAAATCTCCACTTACAATATCTTTGGGACGATAAAAAATAAAACTATTTGGTAAAATATTTTTCCAGTAAGCATCGGGTGGCAAAATAGATTCCTGAATTCGTTTCGCATAATTAATACTATCTGTAATTTCTTTTTTATGCGTTTCTAATTCTTCTTTTTGTATTCGAATGGCTGTATTGGAAATTGTCAATTGTTCATTTGCTTTTTTTCTTTGACGATTTGCTCTTCCAATTAAAAAAACTATGATTAGCAAAATCAACCCCACCGAACAAGCAGCAAAAACAGTACGTTTAAAGCGTTCGTTTGTTAACTCATGAAGCAATGCTGTTTCCTTTTGTTTGCTTTCAAATCGATAATTGAGTTCCATCTCAGTAATTTTTTGAGCATTGTTCCCATTATACACAGAGTCGTTATACTTTTTATATAACTTGAAATTTTTAAAAGCTTTTTCATAGTCTTTCGTTTCCTCATACAATCGGGATAGATTAAAATGAATTTCAATTAAATCTTCTAGCGACTGCATTTCCTGAGCCATTGGCAACGATTTATTAAAATATTCCAATGCTTTGTCATAATTTTTCAAATTCAAATAATCTATTCCAATAGCACTATTACAAATTGTTAATCCTTGTTTGTCTTGTATTTCTTCAAATATTTTTTGAGCTTGAAACTGAAGTTCCATTCCCTTTTCTATTTGTCCCATGTCAGCATACACATTCCCCATATTACCTAAAACTCCGGCATAAGTATTTCTGCTTCCGAATTTTTCATTAAATAATAATATTTTTTGATACTTGTCTAGTGCCTTTTCATACTCCTTTCTATAATAATATTGATTTGCAATATAAGTGTATGCATTCATCATCATATTAGTATCTTTCATTTGTTCTGCAATAGCCCCAGCCTTTGATAAATACTCCATCCCTAATTCTGAATTCACTCCTTCTGAGTATAATGCTCCAATAAATAAATTAATTTGAGTAGTAAGACGGTCTCTTTTTACTTGTTCGGCCGGACCTAAAGCATTTTGATAATACTCTAAGGCTTTAGGAATATTTCCCATTCCTTGGAAGCAACGACCAATATACATATTACACTCCGCGATTTGTCCTAAATCATTTAATTCTTTGGCAAGCAAAAGTGATTTTTCAAATTCTTCTATAGCTTTAATATAATCTCCTGTTGCAATTGTAATTTCTCCTAAATATCCATAAGCATCACAGAGTTCGTGTTGCATTTTATTCAATTCAAGGTCGGGAATAATTCTAATTAAAATTTGTTTTGCTTTTATATAATCATCGCTTTCTGCCAAAACTATAGCATGTAAAAATTCTAATTTGGTTGCTACAGCAGGAGTGTTTATTTTCTCACTAATTGATTTTGTAATCAAATAATATTTATCAGTTTCTTCAGACCTCTCATTTGCTAATTTTCTAACAATGCCATAATAATAACCAAATTGCAATTTGGGGTCACTCGTTTTATTAATAAGTGCTTTTATACTATCTACATAGTTTTCGCACATCGCATTCAAGTTAAATGCGACTAAAAAAATAAAGCAGATATAAATTTTATTTTTCAAAATATTTTTTTGCCTTGCAATATTACAATATTATTTGCTTATAAAACTGCCGCCTCTAAGAGTTTAATTGACCCTGCAGTTGCATCTATTTCAGCTGTTATACCAATTGGAACAGTGTATTTATTTACAATGTGCCCTATCATCGCTCCGTAGAATGCAGGTATTCCTAACGGTTTTATATGTTGCTCCAAAACTTCTTTCAGGGTAAATGCTTTTTCAGGTTCTTCAGCTTCACATTTAACACATTTTCCAAATACTAATCCTTTAATGTTTTTTAGAACTCCAGCTAACTTTAATTGTGTTAACATTCTATCAATTCTATAAGGCTCTTCTCCTGTTTCTTCTAAAAACAGAATTTTGTTTTCCCAATTAGGCAAATAGTCCGAACCTATCATGCTTGCTAAAACGGTTAAATTTCCTCCTACTAAAATTCCATTCGCTTTTCCTTCGTTAATAGTGTAATGCTTATCAGCATCGTCTTCAGGATAAGCATAAGAAACAATTTTTTTATCTACTAGAATTTCTTTTACATATTTAATTGTAAAATCGTTCCATCCACTATTCCCAACCGGACCATGATATGTGGCCAATCCTGTTTTTGCATTTATTGCGATTAACAAAGAAGTAATATCACTAAAGCCCATAATTACTTTCGGATTATTTTTTATTACTTCATAATTTAGTTTATCTAAAATTCTTGCACAGCCCCAACCACCTTTCATGCAAAAAATAGCATTCACATATTTATCAGAAAAAAAATCGTTTATTTCTTTTGCTCTTAAATCATCTGAACCGGCAAAGTAGCCATACTTTTCTTTTAGTGTTTGTCCTAGCTTAACCTGAAAACCCGAATTTTCGAGTATAGAAACAAACTTTTCAAGTTGTGAATTATCCCAAATTGCCCCGGCAGGAGAACTGATTGCAATCGTATCTCCTGTTTTAAGTGCAGGAGGTTTTATTAAGGGCAAACTCAACTTATTATCATGCAATACATTTTCTTTCATTCCTAAAAGTGGAATAGAAAGAGATGCTAATGCTGTTGATGTAATAAATTGTCGTCTGTTATTTTTCATTAAATTGAAAGTGAATGATCTTAAGAATAAAATTTCTGCGCTGAAAGAGAGAGCCCCTTTCCATTAAATCCTAATCCCAATTACCAATATATCATCAATCTGTTCCAAATCACCAATCCAATCTTTTATTGTGGTTTCCAAAATATTTTTTTGTTCTTCCATTGGTTTTTTGTGATTCTTGATTAGAAGTGATTCAAATTGTTTGTATTTGAATTTTTTTCCTTTAGGTCCACCAAACTGATCTGCAAATCCATCTGTAAAAATATAAACACAATCGCCTTTAATTAATTCAAATTCGTGATTGGCAAATTGTTGTAATTCTTCTCCTACAAATGCTCCAATAGGAAACTTATCTCCGTTAACCTGAATCAATTGTTTTTCACGAATAATCCACAAAGGATTATTGGCTCCAGCAAATTCAATTTTTAATTTTGGGTAATTAATTGAAATCAAAGAAATATCCATTCCATCACGCACGGTTGCTTCATCAGGATCTTGATTTAATTTTTTTGAAAGCTGAGAATTTGTCTCATTTAAAATTAAAGCAGGTTTTGTCAAGCCTAATACATTTACTGCTTGTGTTAAAATATTATGACAAACAATACTCATAAATGCCCCTGGAACACCATGCCCTGTACAATCAACTGCTGCAATCAATGTTTCATTTCCCCATTTTTCTAACCAATAAAAATCACCACTTACAATTGCTTTCGGTTGATAAAACACAAACGATTCATTTAATGATTGCTTAAATGCGCTATCAGAAGGCAGAATTGCATTCTGAATTCTTTTCGCATAATGAATACTATCTGTAATATCCTTGTTTTTCCCATCAATTTCAGAATATGCTACTTGAAGTTTTTCTTTTTCTTCAAACAATTCATTTGTTCTGATTGCAACTTGTTCTTCCAATAATTTTTGTGAATGCACTAAACTTCTTTCACGCATTTTAATCATCAGAAAAATTCCACAAACACCTATAATTATTATGGAGACATAAAACCATAGTCGCTTCCAAAAGGGAGGAGTGATTTCAAATGAATAAGATACGGGAACTGAATTCCATAAACCATCGTCATTAGAAGCTTTTAACAGAAATGTGTATTTCCCTGCAGGAAGATTTGAATAAGTTGTACTGGTTTCTTTTCCCTTTGGCAACCAATCGGCATCAAAGTTTTCTAACATGTATTGATAATAAATTTTTGATGGAATAGTATGAGAAATTCCTATAAAATCAAATGTAACATGGTTTTTATCATAGGGCAATTTTAAATTTTTTGGTAACCCGTACTCTACACTGTCACCATATTTTTTATAATCAAATTTTTCTAAAAACAATCTAATATTACTAATTTGGGTTTGTGGTTCTATGGTGTTTTGCTTCTCTTGTTTGGGATCATATATTGTTACTCCACCTATTGTTCCTATCCAAAGTTTTCCATCAATATCTTTATAAAAAGCATTTTGATTACACTCTAATCCTATAAAACCTTCTTCTTTGCCATAATGTTTTAAAACAATTTCTTTTTGATTTACAAATTGATTTAAATCAAGTTTATCAATTCCATTATTTGTTCCAAGCCATAAATTACCATCACCATCAGGTCGAACATAATAAACAGTATTAGAGCTTAATCCTTCATTTTCTGTTATCGTGCGAAATGTTTTTCCATTGTAAACACAAACTCCTGCATCGGTACTAAACCAAGTATAACCATAAATATCACGAGTAATGTTTTTGATTTTTGGAAAACCTTCAGGACGTAAAATGGTAGTGAAAACTTTTCCATCGTATTTAATTATTTTATCCGGAGATCCAAACCAGAGTGTTCCTAGATTATCTTCATAGATTGCATTCACCCCTTGTGTAGAAAAACCTTGATTGCTGCTATAAAAAACAAATGTTTTTCCATCAAATTTGTCCAATCCATTTTCATGAGCAATCCAAACATTTCCTTTTTTATCACACACCATCGACAAAATTCTTATGCCGTGTAACCCTTCTTTTAAATGATATAGTTTAAATGATTTACCATCATAAACCGTAATTCCAGAGCCCGATGTTCCAAACCAAACATTTCCCTTTTTATCTTCACACATGCTCCAGGTATTGTTTACGCCTGATTCACCTTTGTTTGAACCATAGTTTTGAATAATTACTTCTCCGGTATTTCGGAAATGATTAAAATCTATTTTTGAAACACCACCACCCCATGTTCCAACCCACATATTATCTTTCGAATCTTTTAAGAAAGACATTACTGTGTTGTTTGCTAATCCATGTTTATCATTAATGTTTACAAACAAGTCATTTCTATATTTACTAACTCCACCAGTAAATGAACCAAACCACATGTTTCCTTCTCTGTCTTGAGTAATAGTATATATTCTATTATTACACAATCCATTTGCCGGAGTGAATTTTCTTATTTTGTTGTTGCTTATTTTATCCACTCCCCAATTGTTTCCAACCCAAATTGCATCATTCATATCTTTATATAAACGATAAACTCCTTCTAGATAAGGTTTCCCATTGACTTTTAAAGTATCTAACTTTAACTCGCCTGTATAAGCTTTGGAAGGATCATAAACATTAATTCCATGAAAACTTGCTATCCAAACTTTATCCCCATTAATAAGAATATCACGGTTTTTGGGGTCAAGCAATCCATTCTTTTTATCAAAATGTAAAACTTTAACTCCATCATACATATACACACCATTGTATATTGTACCTATCCAAATATTTCCAATTTTATCTTGCTTAACAACCCAAACTTGTGAATTAAATATTTCGGCATTTTTTGCAAACGGGAAAAACTTTTTCCCATCATAAATTATTATCCCTGAAGCAGAACCAAACCAAATATCTCCATTGGTGTGCTCTAGAATACTATAGATGACTTTGTCTTTAAAGATAGAATCCTCAATTGCTGTTATTTTTTTATTCTGAAGTTTTGCAATTCCCTTTGCAGATGCAATCCAAATAATATGATTTCTGTCCTCAAGAACTGCATTTATACGGTTACTTTTTAATCCGTCTTTCGTGCTGTAGTTTGTAAACTTTAATCCATCAAAACAGCTAACTCCTCCACCATTTGTTGAAAACCAAATAGCACCTGTATGATCCTGAAAAGAATTAAGGATTTGAGATTGAGGCAGACCATCCTCAATTGAAAAATTTTTAATATTCAATTGTTGCGCTCCTGCTGATAAGCAACGACAAAACAAAAGAAAAGAAAGGAAAAGTATTTTAATTGAACTCCAATTCACAAACAATGGCTTAAAACAGCACTAAATAAACGAAAATAAAGCAAATAACCAATAAAAATCGATGATAATTCACTACTTTTGTTGCCCTAAATAAAACAAGAATGATTTCAGTATCCAATCTATCCTTACGTTACGGCAAGCGTGTATTGTTTGACGAAGCAAGTATTAAGTTCACTCCTGGCAATTGCTATGGAGTTATTGGCGCTAATGGTGCAGGAAAATCAACTTTTATGAAGATTCTTTCCGGAGAAATTGAACCCACAACAGGTCAGGTGTCTATTACTCCAGGTGAACGGATGAGCGTATTAAGTCAGAACCACTTTGCTTTTGATGCTTTCCCAGTTTTGCAAACTGTAATGATGGGGAATAAAAAATTGTGGGATGTGATGCAGCAAAAAGATGCCATTTATGCTAAATCCGATTTTACTGATGCTGATGGAATTAAAGCTGCAGAACTTGAAAATTTATTTGCTGAAATGAATGGTTGGAATTATGAAAGTGATGCGGGAAATTTATTAAACGAACTAGGAGTAAAAGAAGAGTTTCACAGCAAATTAATGGGTGAATTAAATGGTAAAGAAAAGGTTCGTGTATTATTAGCACAAGCCATTTTAGGAAATCCCGACATACTTTTATTGGATGAGCCAACCAACGATTTGGATGTGGAGACGATTGCTTGGTTAGAAAATTATTTAGCCAATTTCGAAAATATTGTAATCGTTGTTTCCCACGATCGTCACTTTTTAGATGCTGTTTGTACTCATATTGCGGATATCGATTTCAATAAAATATCCTTGTACACTGGTAACTATATGTTTTGGTATGAATCCAGCCAATTAGCCTTACGTCAGCGTTCCGACCAAAATAAAAAGGTGGAAGATAAACGAAAAGAGTTACAAGATTTCGTTGAACGCTTCAGCGCAAATGCTTCTAAATCACGACAAGCAACTAGCCGTAAAAAATTATTAGAGAAATTGGTGATTGATGAAATTAAACCGTCAACCAGAAAATATCCTGGAATTATTTTTAAAGCGGAACGCGACTGCGGAGATCAAATTTTGAATGTAGAGAATCTTTCGAAAATTGCTCCTGATGGAACTCCTTACTTTAAAAACATTACGTTTACTGTAACCAAAGGAGATAAAATTGCAGTGCTTTCAAAAGAACATATTGCTATAACTTCATTTTTCGAAATATTAGCTGATGAAGACCAAGCTACCAGCGGGAATTGCATTTGGGGAAGTACTATTACTAAATCGTATTTGCCAAACGAAAATGCAAAATATTTTACTGAAGATCACAACTTAGTAGATTGGTTGCGTCAGTTTTCAAAAGACAAAGATGAAACTTATGTGCGTGGATTTTTAGGAAAAATGTTATTTACTGGTGAAGAGTCATTAAAAAAATCGAATGTGCTTTCCGGTGGAGAAAAAGTGCGTTGCATGGTTTCAAGAATGATGTTGACAAATGCAAATTGTTTGATTTTAGACGAACCTACCAACCACTTGGATTTGGAATCGATTACAGCATTCAACAATGCATTGAAAGACTGGAAACATGTTGCACTTTTCACATCTCATGACCATGAGTTTATGCAAACAGTAGCAAATAGAATTATTGAAATTACTCCAAACGGAATCATTGATAAACGAATGACCTACGATGAATACATTGTTGATGAAGGAGTGAAAGCAATGAGAGAAAAAATGTATCCTAAATTGGCGAAAGTGAAATAAAAAAATCCCGCTCCGTAAATTACGAAGCGGGATTTTTTTTATCCTTCTCCAACTGGAGAAGGTGTCTCGTTATAAGCGTGACGGATGAGGTCTATGCTTTATTAAATTTCTTTACCGCAGTTCCTGTTGCTGTAGTAATTTCCATATAGTACATTCCTTTTTCTAATTCAGAAATGTTTAAGTCCATACGCTCTACTCCGTTTACAACTTGATTCATTAGTTCTTTTCCTAAAACATCAAAAACTTTTACTGAAGAAACTTTTTCACTATTTGATGTTTCGATAGTAATACTGTTTACTGCAGGATTTGGGAAAACTGAAATGCTGCTTGCTAAATTTTCTTCTGTAATTCCAGATAAACAAGCTTTGTATGTTAAAGAATTTGCTGAAAAATAAGTGTCGAAATTTGCAGCACTGCTTATTGGCCACATATCTTGTTCAACAATGGTATGACTTGGTGCAATTAAAATATACGTTGGGAATGCAGAAATTCCGTAAGCTGTTACAACAGCATTTCCACCACCATCATTTCCACTTATTGTTGGGTAACCCGGAGGGCCTCCTAAATAAGTTGTTTCATAAGCAACACATTGTGCATTGGTGTTTCCCTGGTCAATGGACATGAAATACACATCTTGTGTATTGCAACCATAGTTAGTAAATGTTTCTTTAAAATACGGACATGTTGCTTGGCAAGGACCGCATGTTGTAAAGAAAAAATCCAAACAAACATATTTACCTGCAGCTAAAATAGAAAATAGATTGTGTGAGTTACCATCTAAATCAGTAACTGTAAAATCTACTGCTGTAGTAAGTGTTGTTTGCGCTTTGCTAACCGAAAAACTCAGTAGAAAAGCAATCATTAGAATGTAAATTTTTTTCATCGGCTTTAGGTTTTAGATATTAATATGTAACTAAGTAACGAAATGATTCACTATTAGTCAAGAATAAAGGCTAGTAAAATTAGTAATTGATGGAGTATAAAACAGAAGTTATTTCCTAGCTGGCCTTCTGTCTTTATTGAAATGTGGTTTCTTTTTTCCAGAAAAAGGTTTTTTTATTTTTAAATCAGGATTGTACTGCGGTCCAGCTGCAAACCCTTCGGGCAAAGGAATTTTATTCACAGTAGCAGCAATCAAGGTTTCTATTTGTTGGAATTTTTGTTGATCGTATTCATTAATAAATGTCAAAGCAATACCAGTAGATGCAGCTCGTGCAGTTCTTCCTATTCGATGAATATAATCTGCAGGCTCACCTGGAACATCATAATTAATTACTAAACCTATATCTTCAATATCAATTCCTCTGGAAAGAATATCTGTTGCAACCAATATTTGAAGTTTTTTGCTTCTGAAATTTCTTAATACTTCTTCACGCTCAGGTTGTTCCAAATCCGAATGAATTGCTTTTGCTTTTAGTCCCGCTTTTATTAAATCACGTTCAAGTTCTTTCACTTTTATTTTAGTAGAAACAAAAATGATAACGCTGCTCAAATCTTTTCCTTCGAGCAATGATTTTATAAGATTGTTTTTCTGAGTATCGTATACTAAATAAGCGCCCTGAACAACACCTTCAGCAGGTTTAGCAAGTGAAATGCTAATTTGTTCTGGGTTCTTTAACAATTTAGTTGCAAGTGCTCTGATTTTAGGAGCCATGGTAGCTGAAAACATTAATGTTTGTCGCTCTTTTGGCAAATAGGTAGTAATCTTTAAAATATCATCCACAAAACCCATATCCAACATTCTATCTGCTTCATCTAAAATCAAATGTTTTAAACTATCCAGCTTAACATAACCCATATTCAAGTGTGCCATCAATCTTCCGGGAGTTGCTATAATCACATTTGCTCCCTCTGTCAGCGCACGTCTTTCTTTTTCAAATACACTTCCATCGCTTCCACCATAAATTGCTAATGAACTAACCGATGTGAAATAAGAAAATCCTTGTAATGCCTGATCAATTTGTAGTGCAAGCTCTCTTGTAGGAACTATAATTAATGTATCCGTTTTATCGCTTGGGTTTTTAGAAATTTTATCTAGTATAGGAAGTACGAATGCTGCTGTTTTGCCCGTTCCTGTTTGTGCACAACCAATCAAATCCTTCCCAGCTAAAATAATTGGAATCGCCTGTTCTTGAATTGGCGTAGGAGTTTCAAACCCCATTGAATCTAACCCCTCTTGTAAGTTTGCTTCAAAATTAAAATCGTTGAACTTCAAAATTTTTTATTTTTATTTTCACGAAGATACGTTAAAAATTTGGTTTTTGCTCAACAGTATTGCGCTTTCAGAGCTTAATCATTTTCTCAACTGTCATCCCGTGCCGCGACACGGGATCTGCTTGTTACGGGGAGATGCCTTGTCGCAGCTGGGCATGACGAACTATACAAGAGGATTATAGTAGATATAATTTCCCTATATTCGTAATAACAAAACCACTTATGTTCAAACTAATATATAAGCTTTTCGGTTGGAAGGTTTCTCACTATCTTTCAAACGACATAAAAAAATGCGTAATAGTAGTTGCTCCCCATACGAGTAATTGGGATTTCATTTTTGGGATGGGTGCAGTTAGTGTTATGAAGCTAAATCAACGCTTTGTAATCAAAAAAGAATGGATTCGCTTCCCTTTAAAAAAATTAATGTTTTCTCTGGGAGCACTGCCAATTGATAGAAGTAAAAAAAATTCCATTGATGAAAAGAAAAATTCCGTGGATGCTATAGCAGACTTGTTTGAAAAACATGATGAATTGCGCTTGGTAATTACACCTGAAGGAACACGGTCGAGAGTTGAAAAATGGAAAACAGGATTTTATTATGTGGCTCTTAAAGCTAATGTTCCAATTGCATTAGCATTTATCAATTATGAAACAAAAACCTGTGGGGTAGATAAAATCATTTATCCAAGCGGTGATTTTAAGGCAGACATGAAACAAATTATGGATTTCTATAAAAACATTAAAGGCAAAAATCCTGAAAATTTTTCTTTGGATTTGGAGCTAAGTAAGTAGTATCTTTATCATTATAAAAACATAATACCATGAAAAAACATTTCTCAATTTTATTTCTGGCAACATTTGTTGTAGGAATTTCTTTCGCGCAAAATCGCAGCATAGAATTTGAACACGGGACATTTGCAGAACTTCTTGCAAAAGCCAAAAAAGAAAATAAAATGATTTTCATTGATTGCTACACCACTTGGTGTGGACCATGTAAATGGATGGCAAAAAATATTTTTACAAACGATACCGCTGCCGATTTCTACAACAAAAATTTTGTGAATGCAAAAATTGATATGGAAAATGGAGAAGGAATTGAAATTGCAAAAAAATATGGAATACATGCATATCCAACAATATTATATTTGAACAGCGATGGCGCACAAATGCACAGGGTGTGTGGAGCCGGACCTGTTAAATCATTTATTGCTGATGGAGAAGATGCTTTGTCGCCAAACAAGCAATTAGCAACAACTGTGGCTAATTTTGGAACAGGGAAAGTTGATACAAAAACTGCTGCTGAATATTTTTCCAAACTTGATAGAGCTTGTCAATCTTTTGATTTAGAAATGAATAATTATTTTGCTTCACTAAAAGAAAGTGATTTATTTTCAAGAGGGAATTGGGATATTATTTATAAACATGTAAATGATTACAATTCTAACGTTTTTAAGTCTCTTGAAACAAATAAAGAGAGATTTTCCAAATTAATTAACGCAGATTCGGTTGAAAGTAAGATAAATCAAATTTATGCAAATGGCTTATGGACTACCTTGCAAAATAAAAACATGACTGAACATGAATTAATAAAATCAAAACTAAAAAAATCAAAAACGAAAGAGGCTGAAAAAATTTTACTAAAATCTGATATTTCAATATATCAGGAATCACAAGACTGGGCTAAATATGCATATACTGTTTCCGAATACATTTCTAAATGCGATGCTCCAAATCCGGGAGAATTGAACAGTTATGCATGGTCGTTTTACGAAAGCATTGATGACAAAAAAATGCTAGAAAATGCAGTTGAATGGTCAAAAAAATCAATTGAATTGTATCCAGATTGGGCATTTTATGACACAAATGCTGCATTATTATTTAAACTAGGAAAAAAATCAGATGCACAGTCAATGGCAAAAAAAGCTATTGAAAAAGCAAAAGAAACTGGTGCCGATCCCAAAGAAACAGAAGCTCTTTTGGAGAAAATAAATGCCCTGAAATAGGGCAAAAATGCTTTTAAAACCATACTTATACTTATCGAAACAAGCTTTGTCGTTCATTTTTTGTGACTTGTCCAAATTATGTGGGCGTATCTAAAAACTTGAATATCTTTACGATATATGAAAAGCATCTTACGAATCATTATAGTACTTCAGCTTTTTACTACTCCTGGGTTTTCTCAACAGGTTCCCGCAGTGGAAGAAAATATTCCTTTTTTAGTGACTTTTGGTAAAGAAGGAGAAAAGTCTTGGGGTGATGATGATTTTTCTCAAACTTACTTTTTCGTAATCCCTAAATTTCAAGTCAAACCAATTTATATTCGTGTTTTTGATGCCGAAACTAGTGCAGAGTTTGATGAAAAAAAAGGAGAGTATAATACTAAAACTAAATTTTCTGTTTATGGAGGGAAAGAATCGTTTACATGTAAAGATGTACGATTAAAAGATCCAGCAGGAAAATATAAAAGCGGAAATTTATTAGCAACTAAAACTTTTATAAGCAGCGAAGTATATGATGGCGAATGGTATACTTTCGGCCCATTTAATCCTACCGAAGGAGAGTTGGTTACTGAATACGGAGGATACATTTTCAAAGTAATTGCAGAAGGAATAAGTGGAGATGATGGAAATTTATACAAATATTTTTTAAGTTCTTCTCCTACTGAAAACAAGGCTATTGAAGGAGGTAACGCGTTTACCTTTGAATATACCTTCCGTTTGTCCGACTCCCAAAAAGATGTTGCTCACCTTTATCCCTACATCGAACAAAATGTATATTCAGTGAGAGTATCCAACTTTGATTTTGACAATGATGGCGCTGTAAATATTGTATCAATGGTAAAAAAAGGCGAACTTAGCAAAGCCTCTGGAGATAATGTTTGGGAAAACACTACTCATCTAATTGTTGAAAAAGAAAAGAAAACAACTCTAGATGTTCAGTTTATTAAAAATAAAAAAGTTCCTATTAAAAACAATAACGTAACGTTGTATGTTACTAATCAATATGGAAACTTATTACCAATATATACAGTTCCGATAGGTGGTGCGCCACAAAGAAATAGTAAAATACAATTCGAACAAAAGAAAAAAACTACTCCGTATTAAGATTAATATCTTACGCTTTTGAAAAAATTATTTATTACATACTTAAGTTTTTTAGGAGCGCTTTTTGTTCAGTCCGGTGCATTTTCCCAAGCATATCAAATAAAAATATATGGTGTCGACAACGGTATAACTCAACCCTATGTTTATTCAGTAAATCAAGATAAAAAAGGATACCTCTGGGCAGGAACGGGTGACGGAGCATGTAAATTTGATGGAATTAGTTTTAAATCTTATTATGCTTCTGATGGCTTTGCCGAAAATTTCGTAACAGCAAGCTTTAAAGACAATGCTCGCAACTTGTGGATTGGACACAACCAAGGAGGAATTACTTTTTATGACGGAAAAACATTTAAAGTAATAAACACAAGTGGTTTTTCTAAAAGTCCGGTTACCTCTATTGTTTCCGATGAAAAAGGGGGCGTTTGGTGTGCAACTCAAAACGATGGAATTTTTAGAATAAGCAAAGCATTTGAAGTAGATGTTTTTAAAATGGAGTTTAATCAATTTACAATATTCTCCATTGCACAAATAAAAAACAATCAATTACTTGTTGGTACGGCCGAAGGATTGATGTTATATGATATTACATCCGATAAACGAAAACTTGTTTTCTCAAAATTAATTGAACAAATCCCCGAAACAAAAATTCAATGTATCATCAAAAAAAATAATTCCGGAAGCTTTTGGATTGGTACCGAAGATGAAGGCTTGTTTTTGTTAACGCCTTCGTCTTCCGATAAAAATAGTTTTAAAGCATCACCTATCGGAAATAATTTGTCGGTAAAGTTTTCAAATGTTCAAGATGTGCATGAAGACAAGCTATCAAACTTATGGTTGGCAACATTTGGAAGTGGTGTTGTTAAATTGATACTGTCATCCAGTTCTTTAAAGTTTGAAGAATTCGTACAATTTTCCGAAGAAAGTGAATTGGGAAATAAATATACAAAATGTATATACGCTGATCATGAAGGAAACATCTGGGTTGGAACATACGGAACAGGACTCGTGAAGTTGCAGGATAATTGTTTTACATTTTATTCTCATCTTGATAAGCGCTATAGTAATAGTATTACTGCAATTTGCATTGACGAAAAAGCAAAGTGGTTTGGTGGGGAAAACGGACTTATTAAAATGGATATTGGATCAAAAACAAAGTGGGAATTTTTTAACAATAGCAATGGATTTGTAGACGATAAAGTTACTTCGATATTTAAAGCAGATTCAAATAGTTTAATAGTTGGAACTGATAAATACGGTGCTTTCAGAATGAATATTGAAAAAAAATCGTTTACTAAAATTGCATTAAGCGAAGACCAGCTTTGCAAATCAATAAATTATATTACTGGTAATGGTGAAGCATTATGGATTGCAACAAAAGGGGGGATTTTCAAACTAAAACCTAAAATTAATATTCACTTCACTACTGAAAGTGGGTTAACTCATAACAATATTAATCAAATTGTTTTAGGATCTAACAACAAATTGTGGGTAGCTACACACAGCAATTATATTTCATATATCGATTCGGAAAATGATATAAAAAATATTTTGATTTTTAATGGTAGCGATTTGATAAACGTTTCAGGAATATTAGAGGATGACAAAAAAAATATTTGGGTGGCGACCATGGGAAATGGTGTGTTTAAAATTAAAGACAATGTTATCAGTAAATATACTGTTGAAAACGGGCTGAAATCTAATTACTGTTACAGCATTGTTAAAGATGGCTCAAATAATATTTGGATTGGGCATCGCTTAGGCTTGAGTAGAATTAAAACTGAAAAAAACGAAATAGATGTTTTTGATAAAAACGAAGGAATATTAGGAGATTGCAATTTAACATCCTCATTCACAGATTTTGAAGGTTATACTTGGTTTGGAACTACTTTGGGATGTGCAAAGTTTGATCCTCACAAAGACGTAAAAAACTTAATCCCTCCTATTGTAAATGTTACCTCTTTTAAAATAAACGACAAAGAAGTTGACTACACACGTGATACCATTTTGCCTTATGACAATTATAGATTGCGAATTGATTTTGTCGGAATCACATTTAAATCAAGTACCCACATTCAATTTCAATATAAGCTAGAAGGGTATGATGTTGATTGGTCGGACAAAACAAACAATGCTTTTGCACAATATGGAAAATTAAGTGATGGAGAATATACTTTTTTATTGCGTGCATTTAATAATGATGGCGTTAGTAATCAATCCCCTTTCAAAATTAAAATTGTAATTGCCGATCCAATTTGGAAGAAGGCTTGGTTTATTATCTTGTGCATTGCTATCATTATATATGGATTTTATCTTGTTATAAAAATCAGAGAACGAAATCACAGAAAATTCGAATTGGAATTACAAAAAGCTCTGAATGAAAAAACACGTGAAGTGATTTTTCAGAAAGAGGAAATTGAGAAAAAAAATAAAGACATTACAGATAGTATTAGATATGCAAAACGAATTCAAGATGCTATTTTGCCAGAGATGGTATCATTGAGAAAAATTGTTCCTGAATCGTTTATCTTTTTTCAACCTAGAGATATTGTGAGTGGGGATTTTTATTGGTTTGATAAATTTGGAGATTTTTTAATTATTGTTTGTGCAGATGCAACCGGTCATGGTGTTCCAGGGGCCTTCATGAGTATGATTGGAAGTACTTTATTAAAAGAGATTGTTTCTCGCAAAGGAATTGATTCTCCCGCATTTGCTCTTGCTCTATTGGATGAAGAAATTAAAATTTTATTAAAACAAACAGATAGTGAAACACATCAAACACAAGACGGAGTAGATGTTGTCATTTGTGAAGTAAATTTAAAAACACATTTTGTTAGAATTGCTTCTACTAAACGACCTGTAATTATTTCCAAAGACAAAGAATTAGTGGTACTGAAAAAAGAAAGCACCGAAACGCAACAATACGAAACAAAAGACATTCAACTTTCTAAGGGTGACACCTTGTATTTATTTACTGATGGTTACCCTGATCAGTTTGGTGGCGATGATGGAAAGAAAATAAAAATTTCAAACGTGAGGAGTGTGCTCGAACAAATTCAGACATTACCAATCTCCAAACAAGAAATGATTATTGAAAAATATTTCAACGACTGGAAAGGCGGCTATGATCAAATTGATGACGTACTGTTTATTGGCTTGAAATTGTAGAATGGAACACTGATGATGCGGATAAAACGGATGAAGGCGGATTTCTTTTTCATGCTCTAATCCAGATTGTCGAAGACAATAAAAATCCGCGTAAACACAAAAACTGATAATAAAAAAATCTGTGCAAATCCGTTTTATCCGTTAAATCTGTGTTCCATCACATACCGCTCATCGCGATTTCTCCAACGCCTGCTCAATATCAGCAACTATATCAATAATGTTTTCCAAACCAACCGATATCCTTACCATTCCTGGAGTAATTCCAACTTCTTTTCTTTCTTCTTCTGTTAACTTCGCATGCGTTGTAGATGCAGGATGCGTTGCAATGGTTCTGGTATCACCTAAATTTGCAGTGAGTGAACACATTTGAAGCGCATCCAAAAATCTTCTTCCTCTTTCTATGCCTCCTTTAATTTCAAACGTAACTATTCCACCACCCATGCTCATTTGCTTTTTTGCAATTTCAAATTGTGGGTGAGATAATAAAAACGGGTAACGAACTTGCAAAACATCGGGATGATTTTCTAGCAAACCTGCTAACTTATGTGCATTCTGACAATGACGCTCCATACGTATTGCCAAAGTTTCCAAACTTTTTGAAAGCGTCCAGGCATTGAAAGGGGACAATGCCGGACCGGTACTTCTGCAAAATGTATGAATCTCTTTTATTAATTCTTTTTTTCCTACTACTATACCACCAAGCACTCTTCCTTGTCCATCCAAATATTTTGTTGCCGAATGTGTTACCAAATGAGCTCCATATTTTATTGGTTGTTGCAAAAATGGTGTTGCAAAACAATTATCCACATTCAATATAATATTATGTTTGTTTGCTAAATTTCCCAACCACTCTAAATCAATAATATCTAAACCAGGATTAGAAGGTGTTTCAACAAAAATCATTTTCGTGTTTTTTTGAATCAGCTTCTCCCAAGTTTCAGGTTTATTCATGTCAGCATATGTGTGCTCAATTCCCCATTTCGGTAAAAATTTTGTAATAACCGTATGTGTTGAACCAAAAATAGAACTCGCTGATAAAATATGATCGCCACTTTTTAGCAAAGCCATAAAACTTGCAAAAATTGCTGACATGCCTGAAGCTGTTGCATAACCAGCCTCTGCGCCTTCCATCAAACACATTTTTTCTACAAACTCTGTAGAGTTCGGATTGGAAAAACGACTATAAATATTTCCTTCCAACTCATCCGCAAACATCGCACGCATTTGTTCTGCATCTTCAAAAGTAAAACTAGACGTTAAATACAAAGGCACAGAATGCTCTCTGTTCTCAGTTCTTTCCGACTGTGTACGAATGGCGTTTGTTTCAAATTTTTTCATGGGCATTAGTATAGGAACGCAGTCCCGATAGCTATCGGGATTATGATGTTATGATTTGTTAAGATTTTAAAAACATAAATTTTTTCCTGAATATGTTTGGGAAATTTTTTAAAAAAAAGAAGACAAAAATGTTAATCATTTTTTATCATAAAAATCATAACAAATCTGCGTTCATATCTATTATTCATTTACGGAGACCTTATATGTTATCTTGGCTCCAGCAGTTTCCAAGGTTTTTGATACTGAACAATATTTTTCCATTGATAACTGCACTGCTCTTTCAGCTTTCTCTTTATCAATTTGCCCTTTAAATTTAAAATGTACTTGAATGTTTTCCCAAAGTGATGGTTCCTTTCCTTCTTGTCGAGCACCATCTATACTAATAGTAAAATCTTCTATTACTTGTTTTTGTTTTTTTAAAATCAATACAATATCGATAGCGCTGCAACCACCCAATCCCATAAGCAACATCTGCATCGGTCGCACACCTTTATTGTGCCCACCAATATTTTCACCCGCATCCATTTGCGCAGTATTTCCTGTTTCACTTATCGCTTCAAAGTGAAAAGCATCATCCAACCGTTTCAGTTCTATTTTCATTCTAAATAAATTTGAATTTCAAAGGTAAGTAATTGAACTATATTTTTGATTAGTTTTGTGCAGAATACCCTTCACCCCTCTCCTGTTTCTAGGAGAGGGGCCGGGGGTGAGGTCTATGAACAAGCACTTTTTTACATATCGTCAACCCCTAAAACTGGAAAACGGACAAACATTACATACGCTGGATGTGGTTTACCATACCTATGGAACAATCAATGCGGATAAAAGTAATGTGGTTTGGTTTTGCCATGCACTTACTGCAAACAGTGATGTTGCTGATTGGTGGGATTCTTTAGTTGGCGAAGGAAAAACCTATGACCCTGCTAAACATTTTATTGTTTGTGCAAATATCATCGGTTCTTGTTATGGTTCATCCGGACCATTAAGCATCAACCCTGAAACACAAAAACCATTTTTCAGTTCATTTCCACAAGTAACCATCCGTGATATGGTTCAGGCACATATTATTTTGCGTAAACATTTAGGAATAGAAAAAATAAACACCATCATTGGAGGTTCTATGGGCGGTTATCAGGTAATTGAATGGGCATTGACAGAACCAAGTATTTTTGAAAATATGGTTTTGGTTGCGACAGGGGCTCAAGAATCTGCCTGGGGAATTGCCATACACACAGCTCAACGTTTGGCTATTGAAACCGATTTAACCTGGAAAGAACACAATCAAACTGCAGGGGCTAATGGCTTGAAAGCAGCTCGTGCTATAGGAATGCTAACGTATAGAAATTACGATGCATTTGTAAAAACACAAACGGATGATGAACATAAACTTGATAATTTTAAAGCAAGTTCCTACATCAATTACCAAGGAGAAAAATTAGTGAAACGTTTCAACGCCTATAGCTATTGGATTTTAACGAAGTCGATGGACTCACACAACATTGCACGAAATAGAGGGAAATTAGAAGACGTTTTAAAAAGCATAAAAATAAAAACAACCATTATTGGAATTTCGAGCGATCACCTTTGTCCGGTTAACGAACAAAAAATAATGGCACAAAATATTCAGAATTCAAAGTTTATCGAAATTGATTCTCCATACGGACACGATGGATTTTTGATTGAAGGGAAATTGATTGGTGATGCAATAGAGAAGAATAAATAAAAAAGCCCCGTTTCTCGGCTTCTCCCGATAGCTATCGGGACAAAATGACAACGAGGCTTTTCTTATCTAAGCTTTCTCAGCTCCACCATCATTCACAGAAATACCTCCTAAATCCCTATCGAAGAAATATAAGCCACTTTTATCTCCACCAATAAACTTTAGTTTATCTAGGATTTTTCTAGCCAATGCTTCTTCTTCAATTTGTTCGGAAACATACCACTGTAAAAAGTTGTGTGTTGTATAGTCTTTTTCTTTCAAACATACCTCAACACAATTATTAATTTCCTGTGAAACCAAAACTTCGTGCTTCAACACTTCTTCAAATACATATTGAACTGATTTGAATTTTTGTGGCTGTGCTTTTAATGCAGGAATCATTGCTTGACCTCCGCGCTCATTTACATACTTTATCAATTTTAGCATATGCATACGCTCTTCATCCGCGTGAGTGTACAAAAATGCTGCAACGCCTTCTAACCCTTGAGTTTCTGCCCAAGATGCCATTGCTAAATAATATTGTGAGGATGATGCCTCTAGCTCTATTTGCTGATTTAATGCCGATTCTACTTTTTTAGATACCATAGTTTTGTTTTTTAGAATTATGGATTTTCTGTTAAACTGCATCCATTTTATGATACAAAGTTAAGGCATTTTTCTATTAAGAAAAAGCTTTTCTATCATTAACGAATTTTAACCCTTTCCACCTTGAAAAAAGGGTAATAATTGATTATCTTTGGGAGTGTAACAAAGTGCTAAAAACAACGTTATAGAACAGCATGTCGGGTAATTATCAAAATTTGATTGAAAAACTGGATGAATTCATCCGTAAGTATTATAAAAATCTGCTTTTACGCGGACTGATTTATAGTACTGCTTTGGTTTTGTTATCTTTTGTTTCTGCAACAACACTTGAATACTTTGCTCATTTCAATTCTGCAGTAAGAACAATTTTGTTTTACTCGTTTGTATTAGCAACTCTATTCATTTTAGTAAAATACATCGCTATCCCCGTTTCAAAGCTTTACAAATTCGGAAAAATTATTTCTCACGAAGAAGCTTCTGATATTATAGGGAGACACTTTTCAAGTATACAAGACAAACTCTTAAATGTTCTGCAATTACAGTCACAACAAAACTCACAACTCCAAACTCCAGACTCACAACTCCTAGAGGCTAGTATTAATCAAAAAACGCTGGAACTCAAACCCATTCCTTTTACTTCTGCAATTGATTTTTCTGAAAACAAAAAATATTTAAAGTATGCATTGATTCCGGTTTTGGCAATCACAGTTATTCTGTTTGCGGCACCAAGCATTATTACAGATGGAACAAAACGATTGGTAAAACACAGCGAATATTTCGAAAAAGAAGCCCCCTTTCAATTTGTAATTACTAATCCCGATTTAAAAACAGTCACTCAACAAGATTACGAACTTAAGGTAAAGCTTACCGGTGATGAGATTCCGGATAACATCTATGTGGAGATTGATGGGAATGAATTTAAACTCGACAAAGAAAACATTGTCAACTTTACTTATATTTTTAAAAACGTTCAAAAAAATATTCCCTTTCAATTAGCTGCTGACGGCTTTAAATCGAAGGAATATGAATTGGTTGCTTTACCTAACCCAATCTTATTAAATTTTGATATTGCATTGGCCTATCCAAAGTATCTTAATAAAAAAGATGAAGTTGTAAAAAATACTGGCGATATAGTTGTGCCTGCTGGAACAAAACTCAGCTGGAATTTTAATACACAAAACACAGAGCAACTTCGTTTGAATTTTAATGATACTTCTTTTTCTGTAGCTCCTACTTCAGAAAATAATTTTATTTATTCAACACGTTTGTTTCGCGATAAATCTTATTCTGTTACAACTGCTAATCAGTTTTTGAAAAGCAAAGACTCTGTGACTTATGCTATAAATGTGATTCCTGATGCTTATCCTCAAATTACTGTTGCTGAGAAAAAAGATTCTACTTCCAACAAACGAATTTATTTCAGAGGAGAAGTAAAAGACGATTACGGATTCAATAAACTTTCTTTCAATTATCGTTTCATCAATAACAACGATTCTGCCGCGACTGAAAAATACAAAAAGATGACCACCAATGGGGTTCCGATTGCTGTAAATAAAACACTTACACAAGATCAGTTTTTTCACTATTGGGATATGACAGAATTGGGTGTTGCACCTGGCGATGAAATTGAATATTATTTTGAAGTTTGGGATAACGATGGAGTTACGGGAAGCAAATCGGCACGCAGTCAGAAAATGATTTTCAAAGCTCCTACTTTAAAAGAATTAGAAGAAAACACCGATAAGAACAATAATAAAATCAAAGAAGATTTAGAAGAAAGCATCCGTGAAGCAAAAGAAGTTCAAAAAGAATTGGCCGACTTGCAACGTAAAGTCGCTGAGAAAAAAGATTTGACTTGGGAAGAAAAAAAGAAGTTGAAAGAATTGCTCGACAAACAAAAAAATCTTCAAAAGAAAATTGAGAACGTTAAAAACGAGAATCAACAAAACAACGAGCAAAAAAACGAATACAAACAACCGAATGAAGAAATGCTTGAAAAGCAAAAACAACTGGAAGAGTTGTTTGATAAAGTAATGACTCCTGAACTAAAAGAGAAATATGATGAATTGCAAAAACTTTTAGAGAAGCTCGACAAAGATAAAGTACAGGAGGCGTTGGATAAGATGAAGTTGGATAATAAAGATCTGTTGAAAGAATTGGATCGAAATCTTGAAATTTTCAAGCAATTGGAAGTGGAACAAAAAATCCAGGAGAGTATTGATAAATTGAATGAAATGGCTAGAAAGCAAGAGGAGCTTTCTAAACAGTCGGAAGAAAAAAAGTCAGATTCGAAAGAACAGAAATCAAAACAAGATGATTTGAATAAAAAATTCGAAGATTTAAAAAAGGATTTGAAAGAGCTTGATAAAAAGAACAGCGAATTAGAAGAGCCTAAAAAGCTGGAGAATACTGAACAAAAGCAAGAGGAGATTCAAAAAGAAATGGAGAAAAGCAGCGAAAATCTGAATGAGAATAAAAAGAAAGATGCTGCCAAGTCGCAAAAAGATGCTGCTAAAAAAATGGAAGAAATGGCTCAGCAAATGGAGCAGGCTCAGCAAAAAGAACAAGAATCACAAGAAGGAGAAGACATTGATAAAATGCGAGGTTTGTTAGAGAACTTAATTCAGCTTTCATTCGGACAAGAGTCATTGATGGGGCAATTATCCAAAACGAAACCCAACGATCCACAATATGTAAAGATCAATCAGAAGCAGAAAAAGTTAAAAGACGATTCCAAAATGATTGAAGATACTTTGTTGGCTTTGAGTAAACGGGTTCCTCAAATTGCAGCTGCAGTGAATAAGGAAATTTCTGCTATCAATATGAATATGGATAAAGCATTGGCAGAAATAACCGAATCGCAAGCTCCGGCAGGTGATGGAAAAAATCACAAACAAGAGGCATTGAGTCGTCAGCAGTTTGCTATGACTTCCATTAATAATTTAGCCTTGATGCTGAATGAAGCACTTATTTCTATGCAGATGGCTGCAAAAAACAGCAAACCAGGAAATGGAAGCTGTAAAAAGCCTGGTGGAAAAGGTCAAAAACCTTCCATGGCAAGTATGCGACAAATGCAGGAACAAATCAATAAGCAAATTAAGAAGTTGAAAGAGGGAATGGAAAAAGGCGGTAACAAACCGGGCAATAAACCAGGAATGGGAATGGGCGGAATGAGTAAAGAATTGGCCCAACTGGCGGCACAACAAGCTGCTTTGCGTCAGGAATTGCAAAAAATGAGCGACCAAATCAATAAAGATGGCAAAGGGGCCGGAGGAATGAGCAAAATTATTGAGAAAATGGAAGAAACGGAGACGGATTTGGTCAATAAAATGCTTAGTCAAGAGACTATTATGCGTCAGGAAGAGATCTTGACTCGCCTACTGGAAAGCGAAAAGGCGGAGAAAGAACGTGAAATGGATGAAAAAAGACAGTCAAATGAATCAAAAAATGCAAATTTTAGTAACCCTAATGAGTTTTTAGAGTATAATATGCTGAAACAAAAAGAAACGGAATTACTCAAAACGGTACCACCGTCATTAACTCCCTTCTTTAAGTCAAAAGTAAACCAATACTTTAACAACTTTGGAAACTAATATGGTACTTGCAGAAAATCAAAAAATAAGAATCGCTTCGAGAGCTGAGAATATCATCCTCGTTGAGCGAATGATTGAAGATGTGTGTGATTTATTCAACATCAGCGAAGATTATTACGGAAATATTCTTGTTGCTATTACTGAGGCAGTAAACAATGCTATCTATCACGGCAACCAAGCTAATCCTAAGAAAAACATCGATATCTTTTTTAAATCTTTTCCTGATCATGTTTCATTTATAGTGAAAGATGAAGGAACCGGATTTAATTATGATAATTTACCAGACCCTACAAATCCTGAAAATATTGAGAATCCAAACGGACGTGGCGTATTTTTAATGCGCAACCTGGCCGACAAAGTTTCTTTTGAAGACAATGGCAGCAAAGTGGTTTTGGAATTTAAAATGACTGCTTAATTTACCTTCGCTTTCAGCCAATCGCTGTAATTGATAATATCTGTATCTGAAGAACTATCTAACATTATTCCATCAAGCAACGCGTTAATTTCTTTTAACAGTTGCTTGTTCTTTTTTACTCCATCCGACTTCACAAGCTTCTCAATTAATAAAACCATTTGTTTCTGACGAACATATTCCTCTTTTTTCAATAAACTCTAGTAGTCTTTTTTAACTCTCAACTATTTGTGTTCTAAATAATCAAAATCGTTGAGCTCATAACGAATCATTAATTCAAATACGGAAAGCTTCAAGTGCCATGCTTCATCCAAGTGCTTGAATGCATCTTGCATCATTGGTTTAACTAAGTGTTTCAACGATTCTTTAAAATTCTTTTTATCGAAATTCAATACCGCTAAATTCAAATACACAAATACATTGTAAATCGGAAGCTTCTTAATGCTTGCATTATCCTTTGCTTCGTGTAAAATTTCAATTGCTTTATCAATGTCTTTAACCGAATAATTGATTACGAGTGAATTGTAATAATAAAATAAATATTTATCATACAAAGCGCTGCTAAACTCTTCCATGGCTGATTTTAGCTTGTCAACGTAAGTCAATGAAAGATCAATTTTCTTGTTTTTAAACAGGGAATTAATCAAATACGTAAGCATTTGAAGTTTTGTATCGTGATTATTTTTTGTAAACAACTTCTCCTTAGAAAACTCATCAAACGTTTTTAATAAATATTTTTCCAATGATTTAAAGTCCTGTTGTTGAAGCAGGATGCGGCTTACCGACTGATAAATTTTAAGTCGGAGCACAGGACTGTTTTTCACATCCTTACTTTTTGCAAAATCATTAACTGTTTTTTGCAACAAATCCAGAATTTGTGTGTTTTGTTTGGCAAAATTTTGTGAAACTTTAATACGATAAATCAAGGCAGCCAAAATATCATCAATCTCCTGTACCTTATTGAGTTTCGAGCGGTTGTCTTTTCTCTTTTGAATATATTCTTCAGGATTAATTTCTAAGGTTTCGTGCGAAAGTTTGATAAATTCACCATAAATAATATCCAGCCAATCCAAATGCTCGTTTTCATTTGCCTTTCGGAAAGCCTTATTTAAATAGTAATACGCGGTTGGCGCTTGTCCTTTACTCTGAAATAAACGTGATAAAAATAAATAATTTAAAATAATATTGTATTCATTGGCATCATAATAATGAAGCGTTAAACTTTTTCCGATATCTTCAAAAAGTCTGTTTTTTAAGCGATACAAAGCATTTTTATCATCTGTGTCATAAAGTTTTTTCAGAATTTTATCCTCATCATAATCGGGAAATTGTTTACGAATGAAATCAAACAATACTTCATCTTTACGCTCGGTTGCTTTTTCTGTTCGATTGATAAAGAGTTTGAAATTCCGGATTTCCTCTTTATTCATATTACCAATAACTTCGGGTAGAATGTTCATTTTTGTCGTTTTGAATACGTAAGAAAATTACAAAATTTATTTAATATCCCAAAATATTTAGATACATTTGATTAGAAAACATCCCTCAACGTTAAAAAATGACATTATGAAAAAGTATGTTTTTTTATTTTTACTTTCTTTCCTGCTTATAAGCAACAAAGGAAAATCTCAGGCTTCATTAGGTATTAGCCAAACTGCATATATCCTATATAACGACACCTTGCCTGCATTCGCATTCGATAGTATTAATATTTATATGGTAAACAAAGGCGATAGCACTTTTAGTGATAGTTATCAAATTTTTACCTCTGTACTTGACTCGGGTGCAGTATCAACCTATCACAATGTAGATACACTAACATCGTTTGCTTTCATTTTGCCAGGAGACAGTATAAACATAACCCTTAATGACAGCTTTATTATGGGTGGGCCT
>SXGU01047175.1_pt1 | contig 60215 bp, 89 predicted proteins | sample 3174531 | NCBI WGS metagenome assembly SXGU01 (sample SAMN11356863, study PRJNA531348) | freshwater metagenome | isolation source: freshwater sample F1-140 | place: China: Fuxian Lake, Yuxi | collected 2017-12-25 | reverse complement strand
ACTTCAATTGACTTGTTTGATTCTAATTCTTGTAAAAGTAGATCTTTTGGTGTAAATTCACCAAAAACTGCTTCATGTTTTTGATTTTTTTCATCAATTAAGTAAAATTGCCCACCTGATAACACTGTTTTTTCATCACCTGTATTTTTTGCAACAATTCCAATCATCACAAATACGTTTTCTGGTTTTACATCTTTACTTCCTTCATGCGTACCGTCAAATGTTATTATGTATTCCACTGGTCCTACCATTACAGATTCTCCTGCATTTGTTTCAATGAGTTTTGTTTGATATTGCATATACATGAAATTTGCAAGAATCATTGAACCAATTATTACACCAATTACTAGTACTATGCCCAAACGAACCATAAAATTTACATTTTTTTTTGATATATAGTTGATACGTAATTTCATGATTCAAATTTTTGATTTTTATTCATTATTTATTAAAACTGATGTCAAAATAGGGGGGTATTTGTTGCAAAAATCTTACATCTTATTTTTTTAATAACTGATTTTGTCTATCAATTCTCTTTCAATTCCAATTTTTTTCGTTAAATTTGTCTAATTTTTGGGGGTTTAGCTTTTATGCCTAATTATGAAAGATTGCCCCTCTTTTGCTGTGATACCTTGGTGGAATTACCCTTGCCTTTTGTATCTAGGCATAACTGTACAACCCCCCATCCAAATGCTTGTTTTCCAAAATTTCACCATATGCTCAAACTCCATTATTTGCAGTGGGGGGTTAACATCTAGGCATAATTTCACAAATTACTCTTTTTTTAGTTATTTCTTAATTTATGCTAATTTTTTTATAATTTGGATTAATTACTTTTCAAAAATTTGACATTGTAATATTTTTTTATTGGTGTTTTGATTTTTTCAAACAAAAATCGCTTGTTTACCCCTACATATTTTACCAATGTTAAAGTCTTTGAAGTTTTAATCTATCATTTTTTAATTTTTTAAAATGTTTTTAGTAAAAATCTAGATATTTTTTCATGTTTTTCTGATATGCTGTCTATTGCATTAAACATTGATTGCTGGTTAATGTTTTCTTTATCATCTAATACAACATAAATTGCAATTTTCTGCTTTCCATCTTCGGTGATTATTTTACTAATAACTTCAATAGAGTTGCAAAAATCTGACACTTTATTTGCAAATTTAGCTTTTTCATCCTGGTTAAACTCTCTATATCTTATAATTTGGTTATTCTTCATTTCTATTTTGACTCCTAATACTAGAATTCCTAATTGGGCTTTTGGTTCAAAAATTTCTATAGGTATTCCGTACCGCCCTGCATGCTTTACTAAAATTTGAAACGAATTTTCTTCATTTTTTACTTGATCAAATGGTAAACTTTCATGAATTAGCCATCTTTCTACATTATCTCTCATTCTTGATGTGCTCATAATTTGATTTTTAAAATTACTTCTATATGATTCTAAATCTACTTGATCACTAGTATTAATTACAGATATTTCTAAATTCGAATTTAGAAATATTGTAAATCTAGTGCCGCAGATATGTTAATTCAATCATACATTGACGTTAAAACCTGGGCTACTTACAACATCCAAATTTAATATCATGATATTAAAAATTATGCCAATTATTATCATTATAATTCCAATGTAGATACAATTTTTTGCTTTACGAGGATCATCTTTTTGAATAATTAAATATCCAACAATTCCGCCGATTATTGAAAAAAATATAGGAAGTAAATACCAATAATTACTTCTTGTTTTTTCTGAACGGGCCATGGAATTATTTTGCTAAAGCTACTTTTTTTTGTAACTGTGTAATTTCTACTTCTACTGTTTCAAGTGGATCCTCTACTTGATTACGTCTAATTGAGAACATTTTTGGTTTTTCAAAATCATCTGTACAATCTGGGCATGCGTACACTAGTACTCTGTGTTCATTTGGTGCTTTTGGGTTTGACAACCTGGGATAATACACCAATCTTGCACTACAATCAATGCAATATCTATTGGCTCTTCTAGTTCTAACCAATGTAAATCTCCTGCATGTTGTTCTTAAGCGATCATGTATTAGATCTATGTTGTCTAATTGAGTACACCAATTACATACAACCGATCAATATTTCTAAATTCGAATATTGAAATAAATTATTTTTTTTGGTGAAATGTTTAACATCTATCAAATCAATATTTCTAAATTCGAATATTGAAATAAAAAGCGCCTCCCACCAGACTTGAACTGGTGACCAACCGGTTAACAGCCGGTTGCTCTACCACGCTGAGCTAGGGAGGCACTAGATTAACCCTTGGCAAAAGTGATTTAATCTTTCCTACTATCAAAATATGTGTAAATACTATTGCTAATTGTTAAATTTTGAAAAAAAATCTTTTATTTCATTGGAACGACTTTCAACTAATCCTACAATTTCTAAATGTTCATCTGCAGTTGGGTCTCTTTTTTGTGAATACTGAAATGCACTAAGTATTGAACCAACTAATTCACCAACAAAAAATCCACACAGAAAATCTCCAACATTTTCACAATCCCATATCTCGCCAACTGATGGTGAAACCCCTGCAGCTTTGTATGCTTCTAAAGTTTTATCAATAAACTCTTTTGTAGTTTTAACAAACTCGGGATCTATGTTCATTGGTTATTTGTAAAATTTATTTTTCGATGCCTTTGTTTTTTTCAAATGAATAAATACCATCAAGAAATACCCTGTGATCTTTATTCTTTACTCTAGTTTTTAATTCAATATTTGCTGCAGTTTGTGTGATATCTGTCCACACTGCTCCTGTAAGTATTACGTCTTCCCCTTTTGGAATAACTTTAGTATTTCCTACAATCATAGTTTTTCTTACTGCTCTTTCACCTTGAAAGTTCTCAATGATGATATTTTTTCCGTCAACTTTTAATGTAATTGGAAAGTGTGCAAAAACAATTTTCATTTTAATTGTATAACCTGTAATCAAACCTTCACAAATATTTCTAATAATTGATTTTGCAGTATGTAAAATTGAATAATCACTTTTTTTGAAATTAATTGTTTTTAGGAGAATTTTATTTCCTGCGATTTCAATTTTTACTGGAATTAAACGGAAACTTTTGTGTGTTTTACCAAGTGGACCAACAAATGTTAACATGTTTTTTTGCAGTGTAACTGTGACTCCTTCTGGAATGACTAATTCATCTTGGAATTTTTCGAGTTGCTCAGTAGACATATCCCACCAAAAATCCTCCAATTCCTTTTTCAACTGCTTCGTGATGTGACATTACACCCTGATTAGTTGTTACAAGAAGCATTCCTCTATTGTAAGATGGCAAATATTGTTGTTCCCACTGATTGTATTCATCACTTTTTACTTTGAATCTTGGAGAAATTGCACCACATTTTGATATTTTTGCTAATAATTCTATTTTGAATTTACCACCACGTTTATCATCTATGTGCTCAAATTCCCCAATATATCCATCCTTTTGAAGTGTTTTTAGTACTTCAACACCCAATTTTGAAGTTGGAATAATTAAACAATCAGGATTTCTTCTTGCTTCGTTATTGTAAATTGTATTAAATAAATTTGCTAAAACATTTGTTGCAGCCATCTATATCACTGATTTTTCCTGAACCCTAAAGATGTTGCTACCTCTCTAAAACATCGTCTGCATAACATCAAGTCGTATTTTTGAATTACAGCTGTATAATCTCCACATCGTTTACACCATCTTGAACCTCTGCCAAAATCATGTTTTTTTCTTCCAGTAGCTTCGTAGGATCTATCTTTAGCCATTATACTACTTTGACTCCGTATTCTTTTTCAAAATAATTCTTTGCTTCATGATTACTAATAATATGTTTTTTACCTACACTAGCTTTATGTTTACTTCTTCTGCGTATAGAAAAACCTGGTCTAGTTAATGCAATTGATACACCAAGACCTAAAATTCCAATTTGCGGATCGTACTTGACACCTGGAATATCAATATGTTCCTTAATTCCAAATGAATAATTTCCAAAATTATCAAATGATCTATCGTTCATTATATTTCCTTTAGATTCTAGTAATCTTTTCAATAATGCCATTGCATCATTTCCTCTAATTGTTACTGCAACTCCGATTGGTTCACCTTTTCTAACTCCCCATTCTCTCTGAGGTTCTTTTGCATTGCGTGCTGATGGTTTTTTTCCAGAAATTTGTTCTAATGCTGTTCTTGCAATAGTAATAACATCACCTGATTTACCTAACCCCATGTTTAGTACTACTTTTTCTAAATAGATTTTTTTCATTGGAGATTTAGTTACTTGAGACATATTATCACTTTAATTGTATTACAGGTTCCTTTTTACCTATTGGCATGATTATGTCTGCCGGAATTTCGATTTTCTTATCCCCTAAAACTAGAATAACTCTTTTTGGAAGAATAAATGTACCTTCTTCTACAATTTCAATTTTACCTATTTGACCTGCATTAATTCCTCTTGTAACTAATGCTTGACATCCTGCTTCTAATTTTATAATTTCTAAAATTTTCTGATCAGGAATTTGCATCACACATGTATCTCCAACTTTTGCTTTAACTTCTGCAAGTGTTGAACGTCCATCATGAAATCCTGTTTGTGTGATTCCTTTTTTAATGGATGTTTTAGTTACAACTCTTACAAGTTTTTTAGATTTTTCTAATTCATTAATTTTAATTGGTTTGAGAATTTTTCCATCAGTTGGAACTAGTCGATAAATATCTGAAACATTTTCTAATTCTATTACGTCCATTAATCCAATTGCATGATGCAGTGATTTTCTAACAACACCGTCAATTTTGACTTTACCTGAATATATTGTTGCTTTAGCTTCTCTTAGGCTAGTAACTATTTTTATTGTATCTCTAAGAAAAACTGCTGTTGGTATTGCAAAGTTCTTTTTGTGTGGTCCTGGTCTTGTTGTAATTACAAATCGTTTATCTTTTCTAGCAATACCCCAAAATAGTGGTGCCATTTGTCGTTTGAGTTTTTTACTTCCTGCGATACTTACCATTATTTCTCAACTTCCTTTTTTTTGACTTCTTTTTCTACCTTTGGTTCAGTTTTGTTTTCTGTTGTTGTTTGTTTAGGTTGCTTTTTTGGATCTTTGCCCTCTAATTTTGCAATTCTCCATTTATCTGTAGAATTTAATGCAGTAATAACAAGATTTGATGTGTGAATATAAACATCAAATTTATCTCCTTTAGTTTTTTCTTTTTTTACTCCATCAATTGCAACACTTGATTTTTGTGTAGAAATTCTTGCGATTTTACCATCAACACCTTTGAATTCGCCTCTTAGAATTGTTACAGTATCACCTTCAACAACTCTGGCACTTTTTTTACCATATTTTTTTTGTAAATCTTTTGATAATGAACTTCCCATTTGTTTACTTCGTGTTTGGAGAGTTGCTTGGTAAATCCTTTGATTACGCATTTTAGTTGGCTTTACCATCTTATATCACCATTGATGCCAAGTTAGCTACTCTTGGCCATTTTTCTGTAGCTTCTGCAGCAACTGGTCCTTTGATGTCAGTACCTTTTGTTTCTCCTTCTGGAGTAATCAATACAGCTGCGTTATCTTCAAAACAAACTCTTACACCATTTAATCTGTGAATTGCATATTTTTGTCTAATAATTACTGCCCCATAAACTTGTTTTCTTAATTCTGCTGGACCTTTTTTTACTACAACATTACAAAAGTCTCCAACAGCACCTGCTGCAAGTCTTGATGATTTTGTTTTATGTCTTGGAACATTAATTACTTCTAAAATTTTAGCACCTGAATTATCTGCACAAACAATGTTAGCACCTACTGGAATTGATCTTGTTACATAAGGACGGAATTCCTTTACTCCCTTTCCTGCTTGTTTTGCCATGTTATTCTTTTACCTCGATTACTACAAATGATACTGATTTTGCTAGTGGTCTACACTCTGCTGCAACAACTTTGTCTCCTTCATTAACGTGCAAGTTGGATGGCACATGTGCATGAATTTTACTTGTACCCCTAGCATATCTTTTATATTTACTAAAGTAAATTGGATCCTCTTTCTCTAGTACAACTGTAGATTTTCCTTTTGCTTTTACTACTGTACCTTCAAATAATTTTCCACGAATTGATAGTGTTCCATTGAATGGATTTTTTTTATCTCCTTCTTTTGCTTCTCCCTTTGGTGCTTTTACTTTAATTCCAATGTTTCTAGTCATGCTTTTGCTCCTATTCTTTCAATTGGTCTTTTTGCAATAGATGAACCTTTTACTATCAAGTTTTCACCTTTGATGGTAAATGCCCATTCGTTTGTTATTTTTGGAATCATTTTCATACCTTTTTGTGTATTTATTGTAAACATCGATTTTGTTTCATTAAAGATTGTTCCATTTAATCCTATAACCTGTTGATTAGTGGAATTAACAATTTGAGTCTGTAATCCAATAAATTCATGTCTTGTAATTGTATCTGCAGTAATCATTTCTTTTTCTCCATTTCATTTAATCTAGTTAGCATTCTTGCAATATTGTGACGTATTGATTTTAGTTTACCACTTTCTTTTCTTAATGTACCTTTTGAGGAGTCCACTCGAAGTTTTGCTAAATCTGTTCTACTATCTAATAACTTACTTCTAAGATCTTTTTCATTTAAATTTCTAACTGTCTTCATGCTTATCTTGGTCATTTCATACTTGCCTCATCTTCTTCTAATGTATCAATTGATTTCATTTTCTCTGCTTCAATTGCAATTTGTTCTGATTCTGATTTTGCTTTATTTGATCCTCCAGCAACTTTGATAACTTCAATTTTCATATCTCCATCAATTTTAACTTCTTCAACATTCTTTATTGGTTTGACTTCAATCTTCTTTTTGGCTTCAATTTTTTTGATTAATGAAAATTCTGGAATTAATTTTTCTTTTATTGCAATTCTAATTCTAACTCCAATTAATCCCATTGCAGTTTGTACATGAGCAATATCTTCATCTACTATTACCTCTGCATGATGTCCTGCTCTTGGTAAAATTCCTGCTGCATGTTTTTCAAATGCTGAACGGTCACCTCTAAGTTTTCCTGAAATTGTAATTTGAACTCCCATTGCACCACTTTCCATAATTTGCTTCATTGTCCACATTGTTGCACGTCTAAAAGCTGTTCCTCTTTCTAAATGAGAAGCCATTCTATTACACATTACACTAGGTGATAAATCTGGTTTTTCAATTTCATTAACAGATATTTGTGGATTTTTTAATCCAAACTCTGTTGCAAGTTTCTCTGTAAGTTCTCTGATACCTGAACCTTTTCTTCCTATGACAATTCCTGGTCTGGTTACGTTTAATGTTACTCTGGTACCTAATGGTGTCTTTGATATTTCTGCATGTGAAAAACCTGCATCTTTAATTTGCTCTCTTAGATAATCTTTTAACAACATCATGTTGTAGTTGTCTTTAATTACATTTCTAACTGCACCCATTTCTAAATCTCCTGTGCCACCAATTCTACATGTGTCAATACATTATTTTTTGGAGTTGCTCTACCCATTGCTCTTGGCGTAAATCTTTTTACAATAACTCCTTTGTGTACTGTTGCGTTTACTATTCTTAATCTATCCAAGTCCATTCCTTTGTATTCTGCATTTGATTCTAAATTATCTAATACTTTGATAAACTCTTTTGCAGTTTTTTGTGGATAACGACCTGCCATTACTCCCGGATCAGATCTGTGTGCAACTTGACTTTTGTATCTTCTAAAAGGAATTGCTCTTTTTTTATCAATTACTGCAAGTAAGAAATCTCTTGCTTTTTCAATTGACAATCCTTTGATTGCAACTGCAACTTCTCGTGCATCTTTAGGTGAAATGTCTTTTTCTCTAACTGATGATCTAACATGTCTAGTTGCATCATAATTTTGGAAAGCATAATTGAATCTACCCATAATAATCACTTTAATGGTACGTAAAGGCTGGATCTTGATGCGCCTACACCTGGTGCGCCATGTTGAACCTTTTTGTTTGTTATGACATATTCTCCCAAATATCGGCCAACCATTTCTGTTTTAATATTTACTGGACGAAATTCTTTTCCTGAGAAAACATTTACTGTGACACCAATCATGTATGGTAGAATTATCAAATCTCTTCGGTGAGTTTTGATAGGGGTTTTTAATTTACCTGCTTTTGCAGACTTTATTTCTTCAATCAACTTTCTTTTTTCATCTGTAATTCCTCTTGTAAGGGATCTTCGTTGTCTTGAATTAAATAATAGGAATAATTTTTCTAATGATGTATTATCTAGTGCTTCCTTAGATAATCCTCTATATTCAAATTCTTTAACCATTTTTTTTCTCCACTTTTAACGTACTTCGATTTTTATAGTCCATATTAGAGCATTCCTATTTTTGTTGCAAGATCTCTTGCTTTTTCAGTACTTTCAAATTTAACAAATGCCTTTTTGCCATAAATTGTTCTTGCAGTGTTTACTTTGATAGCTTTTTGATTGTAAAGTGTAGTTACAGCTTCCAGAATTTGTGGCTTTTTTGCATTTAATTCTACAATGAAACAAATTTTATTTTCATTTTCAATCATTGCAAATGTTTTTTCTGTGATGTATGGTTTCAAAATGATTTTCATTGCTTGCTCTACATTCATTGTAATTTCACCATTAATTCTAGATGTGTTGATTTAATTTTTGCAATTTCTTCTATTGCTGATTTTGAGTATACTGTTAATCTTATTGGATGTGAACCTGGAGCTAAATCTATTACACTCAAGTCTTTTACTCCTCTAACTTCCACTCCTGGTAAGGCACTAATTGCTTTTGAAATTTTTGCTGGTTCTTTTGTAACAATTAAAACACTTTTTCCTACTTTCTTACTTCTTCCTCTTAGTCTTGCTTGTCCAGAACGGGATTTTCTTGATTCTAATCTCTTTGTATCTTGTGTTAAGTTCAATGCATCTAATATTTTTAAAATATCACTTGTTTTAGAAATGGATTCAATATCATTTGAAACTATTATTGGAAATGATTCTATGCCTTGAATTTTATGACCTCTAGCTTTTATGAGATCTTTTGATGCTGTGGCTGCAATTGCCGAACATAATGCAAGTTTATTTTCTTTTTTGTTTAATTTTTTGTAAATTACTTTACCTACAATTGGTGGATGTGCTTGTCTTCCTCCTCTTGTTGATGCAACTTCTGCACCTTGACCTTGTCGTCCACCGCCTCCACCTCTACTTCTGGCAACACGTGCTACGCCTTGACCTGTTGGTGGATCGTTTGAATCTGCAACAACATCTTGACCTGCACTTGGATGTCTTCCTTGAGGTTGGAATTTGTGTGATGTTATGTTGGTCCAAGCTTTATGAATCAAATCTCTTCTAAATGGTGTTGAGAAAATTAATGGAAGTTCCATTTCTCCATCTTTTGTTCCTGCAGTTGTAAAAGTTGTAACTTTCATTATATTACAATCTCCAAAATATTTGGTTTAATTACTTTAGGTGGTGCATTTCTAATTTGACTTCTCATTTTGATTAATCTTTTGTATGTTCCTGGTACTGAACCTTTCAAAATAATGAAATCACCTTTAACTAAACCAAAGTGTTTGAATCCTCCATCGGGATTAATTTTTAATTTATTGTTATCTGTGTTACCCATTACCATAATTCTTTTGTCATATTCAATTCTTTGATGGAAACCTGTTTGTCCTGCTCTTGGGACTGTATACATGATAGATCCTGGTGAAATTGGACCTAATGAACCGACTTCTCTAACTGTCTTTCTAGACTTGTGTTGTTTTTTCTTAACTCCCCATCTTCTCATTACACCTTGCCATCCGTGACCTTTTGTAATTGCTGCAACATCTACTGTAGATCCTGTTTCGAAAATTTGATCAATTTTAATTTCTTTTCCTAATGATTCTTTGACATGTTGAAATTGTTTTTGAATATCTCCTCCACTAACCATTGCTTCAAAAATATATGGTTTTTTCATTTCAAGACCTGCGGCACTTGGTGATATTGCAACTATGGCAAATATTTCTTTTATTTTCTTTAATCCCTTTTCTGCATTTTCTAATGCACCCTCTTTATTTTTGAATGTCATTTCTTTTGAAATATATTTTGGAATATCTTCTGCATACACGTCAAATTCTGCATGAATTCCATTGTAGTCTTTTGAATATCCTCTAATACCTAAAATTAATACTGGTGGTGTTACCAAAACTGTTCCCAAACTAACTAATTGTTTTCCTGCATTAGGAGTTTTTTCACGATCATCAATACTTACTATTTGTACACAACCAGCTTTGAAACCGCAATGAGCTAAAATTTTTGGCTCGTCAGTTGCTGATCTACTTGGCCATGCTCTAATTCTTGCCTCCATAGATTTTGCGCGCATTCTTCTTGAATATGCTAAACTACCTCTACGTGGTTGATGTCGTTTTCTAGCTCCCATTATTAAATCGAATCTCGAATTCCCTCTATTAAACCCTATTAGTTATGGTTAACCATCTAAAATATTGTGGTTAACCATCATTACTGAAATTATTTTTATTTCAGTGCATCTGAAATAATATTCATAATAGTTATGGCTCCTATTATTGCCCCCATGATTCCTATTCCCATTGCAAATATTAGGAAATTTTTTCTTTCTGCCATTTTTATGATACTCTTTGAGCATTAATGATAGCCAATGTTCCAAGTAATGCTTCCTCAAGACGTACTGTTTCGGTTGCTTGGTTTGGGAAAAAATTTATCGATTTTGAATTTTGTACTTTATTCATTTTTCCACCAATAATTTCATGAACGCCTTTTTCTGGAGACCCAAAAACAACCAATAATGTTTCATCTGATTTTGTATATTTTTCTAATTGTTCTTTTGTAACCGTTTTGCCTTTTCTAGATGTTATGATTATATTTCCCTTCCATTCTGATAGTAAAGAAAATAAATTTGCTCTTTCTTTTACGTCGTATCCCCAATATGTCTTGGATTCTGGTTTTTCAATTTCTTTGACTGATAATTTTGGATATCCTTCTTTAAACTGAATTGTTATTCTTTTACCTGTTGGGGTTTTGCCGTAAAATTGAATTAGTTGATTAATTCCTACGTCAACAAATTTTTTACCTTTGACTAATACTACAACTCCTTCTCTAATGTCTCCTACAACTATGTTCTTTGCATTTGTTGGTGTGTTATGACTTGGAATTTTTAATGGTTGCAACACTCCTGCAAATTTTAAATCGTTTACTTTTTGAAACAATCTTCTTCGTAGAAATTGTGGTGTTTCTAAATATCTTAAAATCAAGGTCATGAAATTCCCATCTGATCCATTATTCCCTTCTTGATACACGTAGATTGTCTCTATTTGAAAAATTGCACACGCTCTTGCTAAAACAGAAATCTTTCGTGTTTTGTCTATCTTTAATGATTCATCTTGTAGTGAAGATGTGGGAATTGCGACAGATATTTTCAATGTAATTCAATCTCCCAGGTAATTATAATTAATTATTTCTTATCTTGTGGATATTTTTCTTTTGCAGAATTTGCATAACTTACAATTTTTTGATTTGAAACTAATTCATACATGCCAGTTTCAGTTTTAATATGTGCCATTCTAATGTGACCAGTTCCTTCCTTGTCTTCACTTGATAGGTATATTCCTGCAGATGCTAAAACTGATGCTTCATCTAATGTTAGATTATCCTTGTATGTTTTTTCTAAAAAGTCAGTTACGACATCTGAACCTGAGCCAATTGCTATTGCATCATATGAGATGTATGTTCCACTAGGATCTGTTAGGTATAATTGAGGTTTTTTGTTTACAACTCCTCCTAAAATTAAAGCTACTCCGTATGGTCTAACTCCTGCATACTGAGTATATTGTTGACATTGATCAGCTAAATGTTTTGCAATTGTTTCAACCTCTACAGATTCATCATAAATCATTTTATTACTTTGAGAAAAGAATCTTGCATTATCTACTTGACTTCTTGCATCTGGAATGTATCCTGCTGCTGCAACTCCTACATGATCATCAATTTGAAATATTTTTTGTGCTATTTCAGAAACTTGCAATTTTCTAGGTTTTTCTTCAACTGCTATGACAATTCCGTCTTTACACTTTACTCCTACGGCAATTGATCCTCTTCTTACTGTTTCAATTGCATATTCTACTTGGTATAATCTGCCGTCAGGTGAAAATACTGTAATTGCCCGATCATAACCTTGTTGTGCAGGAAGCATTTAATCAAAATGCAATGAAGGATTAATTTAAGTCTAGCCTATTTCATATAGCGTGAGATACGAAATTGAATTTTTTGGCCATGAAAATATCAGATCAAATCATACAAAAACAATAGAAATTACAAAAGATTCTCATCTAACCACACGAGGTGATTGTATCATTGGTGTAAATGCTAATTTTTCTTGTGCCACTTTACCTGAAAAATTAAAAAACAAATTAAAAAATTCTGAAACTAACATTCATTTTTTAATCAAAGTCGGAGATGATGAATTTACTTTGGAAGGAAAAGGTAATGCAAATTTAACTTTAACACATAATGAAGATATTGTACTAAGAAAAAGTGATTTTACATGCCCAAGGACCTTGTCTGTTAAATGTGATAAGGCATCCAATTTAGTGCCTAGAGAAATGATTTCAAAGTTACAAAATCCAAAAACAAAAGGACTTCTAATTATTACAGTTGATTAAATACTGTCACAACTTTATACTGCCATTCATTTTGATTTTTTATGGGACGTAAAACAAATATTTTGATATTGGGTCCATTAGCAATTTTTGCATCCATAATCTTTGGATTTGGAATTTTTAACACAGTATGTAAAAATGCAAATATCCCTATAGGCTGTTAGTAATAAAAAATAACTTATTTTTCTTCTGGCTCGTTAGCTTTGTCTCTTACTTTTTTCATAATGCAAAACTTTGCAAGACTTTTCTTTAAATTCATACCTTTGTGAAAATTTTCTATTATTTATCTTTATTCAAAATTAAATTTTTTATATGTATTTGCAAATAACTTTATTTTATTTTGATTTATTTGATTTTAATTCCATTTTGAGTTTGAATTTTTAGGCTTTCATTTATTGTTTCTAATAACATAATTGTTTTTGGATATTCTGTATTCTCTTTTAGATCCTTTTCAATTATTGAAATATAATGTCTAAATTTTTTAAGAATCTTTCTTTTTTTGGTTTTAGATATTGTCTGTTTTTTTAAATGGCTCAAATTTGCAGAAATATCACATAATTTAATTAGTTTTGCTTCTATATCTGATTCTTTAATTTTTATTGCATACTCTTTTTCTCTTTGTTTTTCTGGTATCGCTCTTTTTTTTGTTAATGATAAAGTTGAATCATCATCTGTATCTATAACAAATTTAGTTTTTGTTAATGATAATGTCATTACTGCTATTCTTCTTCCAAATTTTTCAAATAATTCATCAAAACTTGTATCTGTATCTTCTAAAATATCATGTAACCATGCGGCACAAAGTACTTCCTCATCAATTACTCCTAAACTTTTGAGCCTGCTTACTACATTTTCTAAATGATTTGAATATGTTGAACCACTTTTTTTCAGTTTACCTGCATGTTTAGTCTTTGCAAATAATTCTGCATTTTTTAATAGTGTCATAGTTTATTTCCCTTAAAAAAAGAAAAAAAATTAACTTCCATAACCAATAGTTTTCATACCATAACATGGTTTGTTCCCTTGACTCCAACATTTACAAGAACAAGATACAGCCTTTCCAGTTTCAATATTCTTTAGAACTTTATGAAAAACTCCTTCTCTAATTTTTGATTCAATTGATATTGTTTCAAATTTATCTGATTCTTGATTTGAGTTAACCATATCAATTTTGTATAATTAGTAGTAAAAAAAGTCATTCTTGAAGAATTAACTTACAAATATGTTCAAACTAGTGTACGTAATACTAGATCTTCAAAATTCTTAAACTATGTTATTTTAGAAATCGTATGGAAAAGTTTACCGTAGAACTACCAATTTCAACAAAAGTTACAGATCTTGAATTAAAAAAATTAAAAGAATATTTTAAAGACATGCCAATCACGGAAATTCTTAGTGGTCTTAAATTTGCACAAAGTAGATGGACTGCAAAAGATGCAGGAACTTTAAAAGTTGGACGAAAAAGTATGGTTCAAAAAGAAGTACATTCAGTTACAACTGAACAAGCTCAATGGAGATTAAAGAACTGGAAAATGATGATTTCAAATTACAGACGAAGAGGATACAGTTATCCTACAATATCAAGAATTAAAAAAATCCTAATTCAAAAGAGTAAGAAAAAATCTAAATGAAAATATCTGTTCTTCTTTGAGATGCATGCTGTCTTAATTCAGATGGAATGTCTGGAATTGCTGATTCTGTTTGTCCTGCAATAATGCCATGAGCTTCCTCTAATATTGCAAGTGTATCTGAATTGGTTTCAGTGTTTGTAGTAAATGTATTATTCATTCCTACAGATGATCCTGACATTACATCTCCAAGTATCATTGACAAGTCTTGCATTGCTAAGCCTGCATCTGGCATAAGTCCAGTTAGAGATGGGCTTAATCCTTTAATTATTGACATACATGGACTTAATGTAACTACTATATCTCCAAGTTCTGAAACTGTATCTAATCTTAATTTTACTTGCTCCATTGATAATTTTGCTGTACTGACCAGGTTTTTCATTTTTCTAACTTGAGTTAATTCTCCCGCATATGCTTGTGCATAAACCGGTTTGTTGTTTCTTTGTGCATCAACTACTTTATTAAATAATTCATCATGTTTTGCTGTTAATTTTTCATTGATTCCTGCTAACTTAGAAATTTGTAATTGTAATTGTTTTTGTGCAAAATCAATCTTGTTTTTTATTGGCTCATCTGGCTTTACTTTACTCATTAATTTATGAGATATGCTTTCTCCCTGTGTTTTATTCCATGAATTACTTAACATCTTATTTTCAACAAATACTATTGATTTTTTTCTTTTAAAGTAATTTGTATCTGCTGTAATTGTACCTACAGTTACACTATTTGCAGTTACAGCCTATCCAAAAGTAAAAGTAAATGCCTGAAATCCTTTGCCTTCAATCTTTATTTCCATTATACGGGATATACTTGTCTCACTGTTTATGATGTTATACATACCTGGATTAGACACATTCATTATATTTTGAAAATTAATGTCTGAACCTTCATACTCACTAGTTAATGGAATTCCATCAAGAAATATTTCTAATCGTGCATTATTTTTAGTAACAATATTCACTTCTTTTGCATTGAATAAAACTTTGATAGTACCTGTTGATTCTGTCAATTCCATACTGTCTTCATGATTTTTCCAACTTCCAATTGGATAAAATTTGTTTAATTCAAAATTACTTGGTTCACCATATGTTACAATTTTGCCGGGTTGATATCCCTCTTCACTTCCTAATTGATTTCTATTTTGTGCAAATTTATAACCAAAATATAATTCAGGAGTTCTAAATAATGTATGTTCAAATTCCTCAATCACTACCAACTCATTTTTAGATGTATTTTCTAAACCCATGGCTACTGATCTTTCTGCAAGTAATTGTTGAATAATTTTTTCTGTCTCCTGATAGGATCCTTCTCCAATATGGTCATATCTTAAATTTCCTTCATGATCAGCTATATACTTCCTTGGCCAATAATTATTTTCAAATGCTTTCCATGTTTTCATGTCATTATCCATAACTACTGGATAAGTTATTCCATACTTTTCAATTGCAATTTTAACATTTTGTGGATCTTTTTCAAATTCAAATTCTGGTGAATGTATTCCAACAATCAATAATCCTTGTTCTGAATATTTTTCATTCCATGATGTGATGTATGGTAATGTTCTGATACAATTAATGCAACTATATGTCCAAATATCATACAGTATCACTTTACCTTCCATTTTATTGGCTAATTCAACATTATTTGTATTCAGATAATGTGATATTCCTACTAAATTTGGTGCTTTTTTAGTATCTGAATCTTGATTTGTTAGCGTAAATTCATCTAATCCTATGAATAGAAACATCAGAAATACTATTGCAGTAACAATAATTCCTCCAAAAATTATTCCTGTTTTTATTTCAACATTCATCCTAACATCACAAGCTCATTAAGAAGTGGAAAATTTGCAATATATGCAAGTTGATTTGTAAATATTAGAATACCTAATAGAATAATAAATCCTCCTAGAACTATGTTATAATATTTTAAATGTTTTGTCATTGAAGAAATAATTTTTGTTGATTTTGAAAAAAATGTTCCTATTAAGATAAATGGAATTCCTAATCCTATGGAATATGATAATAGTAAAGTGAATGATGTTGATGGAGTTGTTGCAGCTAAAGTCAGTATTGTTCCTAATATTGGTCCTACACATGGTGTCCATCCAATTGCAAATGCTAAACCAAATACAAATGACATTGGATAACTTGATTTAAAATTCTTAATATGAAATTTTTTCTCTTTGTTTAATGAGTTAATTTTTGTAGATAATAATAAAAATATTCCAAAAATAATTATAATAATTCCAGCTACCCAATTAAGACTATTTGCAAATTGATTAATATTTTCTGATAATATACTGTTGATTAAAACTCCTAAAATTGAAAAAACAATAGAAAATCCTAAAACAAAAAATATTGTATTTGATATAATATTGATTTTATTTATTTTGAAATTAGATTTTTGTCCATTATTAATTTCTGTTAATGTTGTTCCTGAAATATATGCCAAAAATGCTGGGATCATTGGTAAAATACATGGTGCAATAAATGACGCCAATCCTGCTGAAAATGCTATTAGAATTGTGGGATCAGCCATATGGCGGATTCATTATTTTTATTTTAAAGCCTTCCTACAAATTTTGACTAATGCTCACACAATCCATTTTTATCTAGGCATTTGATATTTTAGATATGAGAACTCGATTTATTTTTGTAGGCGTAGCTCTTGCTATTGTCATCGTCTTTGCAGTAATTATTGGTTCACCGGCAAATCCATTAAATTTAGACTTTGGTGCTGCTGATGCTGCACGATAATCAAAAGAATTTTGTGTAACCCTTTTCAAATATTTTTAAGGATTTTTCTATCTCTGAATTTTTTAGCCATGCAGTAACTGATATTCTTAATCTTGCCTGATTTTTTGGAACAGTTGGATATCTAATTGGTTGTGCAAATACTCCATTTTTAAATAAAAATTTACCAAAATCCATTACTTTCTTTTCGTCTCCTACAATTATTGGTATTATCTGTGTTTTTGAATTTATTTCATATCCAATTGTTTTTAATCCATTTGATAATTTTTTTATGTTGTTTTCTAATTTATTTTTCTGAATTTCTCTGTTTGATTTTATTCTTTTAATAGAATGTTCTACTAAAAACGATGGTAATGCTGAAGTATAGATAAATGATTTTGATTTATTTATACATGCATCAATTACGTTATTTTGCGATGCAACATATCCGCCAAAAGATCCTAATCCCTTACTTAAACTACTGATATACAAATCAATTTTTTTTGCTACTTTGAAATATTCAGGTGTTCCCTTTCCTTCTTTGCCTATTACAAAATCTCCATGTGCGTCATCCACAATTGTTATTGCATTCTTTTTCTGTGAAATTTCTGTAATCTCATTTAATAATGAAAAATCTCCATCCATACTAAATACTCCCTCTGTAATGATAAACTTATTTTTTCCTTGTTTTTTTATTTTTTGATTCAAATCATTCATGTCATTGTGTTTGTAAATCGATATATTGGCTCCAGATAACTTACATGATTCTATAATACTGGCATGATTAAATTCATCACTAAGAATTAAATCTCCCTTTTTTGCTATTGCTGAAATTGATCCTAAATTTGCCATATATCCGGTAGGATAAATCAAACTATTTTGTTGTGATTTGTGTTTTGCAAGAATTTTTTCCAATTTTTTATATGATTCATCATTTCCTGAAACTAATCTTGAACTTGATTGGAGTTGATTTGTTTGTATTTTTGTAATTGGAATTCCTAAATAGTCATTTGAACATAAGTTGATTAATTTTTTATTTCTGATTGTAATGTGTGATCCTTGTGCTTTTCCATATTGCAATTTTCGGTATAAATTATTCTCTTTAATTTTATCTAACTCTGCATCGATGAAATTTAGTTTATGCTTCAAGACCAATTCTTTCAATCATTTTACGGTCTTTTTGAGCATCATTTCCGCCCATTGTTAGATATCCTTGAGTGATAATTCCATTTGCTCCACTTTGCAGTAATTCCTCTCCTGAATCATCCAAGTTAGTTTCTCTACCTCCTGAAATTTTAATTACAGATTCTGGTAATAGAAAACGTATTACTGAAAATATTCTGATGATTTCTGAATTAGGTAAATTTACTTGCAGTTCTAATGGTGTTCCAGGTACTGGAACTAGTATGTTTATTGTAACTTCCTCTGGATATATTCTTGCCAATTCTAATGTCAATTCTATCCTTTGTTCTCTTGTTTCTCCTAAACCAATAATTCCTCCAGTGCATAATTCTAATCCAGCTTCTCTTGCAATTTCAAGTGTATTCAGTCTATCTTGATATGTATGAGTTGTACAAATTTCTGGAAATTTTGATTTTGCTGTTTCTAAATTATGATTATATCTTTTTACTTTAAGTTCTTTTAGTTTTATTGCTTGTTCCTTTGTTAGAAAACCTAAACTGCACTCAACATTAATTCCAACTTTCTCATTTATCTGTGTTATAATTTTACATACTTCTATGAAATCTTTTGATGATGGTTGTCTCCATGCTGCAACTAGACAATATGATTCTGCTCCCTCATCTTTTGCTTTTTTCGCTTTAATTACAACCATCTGTGGTGTAGGTAGTTGATATGTTTCAATACCAGTATCAAAAAATGCTGATTGTGCACAAAATGTGCAATCCTCACTACATGCATTTTTTTTAATATTATTTAATTGCTCAACATCGACTTTACTTCCATTATATTCTCTAGTTATTTCATTGGCACACTTTGCTAATTCTTTAAGGTCTTCTTCTGGTACATTGAATAAATTTTTTGCATCTTCTGTTGAAATTCTCTCTCCAGAAAATACTTTTTCTTGACATTCTTTAATGAATTCCAAACTACTCATGTTGAAATATTTTTTATTCCATTTATAAAAATATGGTAATTGTTAACCCCTGAATTTTTAGCAGTTAACAGTCAGATTATCTTTGATTTTGCTGCCTGAATAGTCTTAATTGTTCTTGATAGTAGCATATCTAGTTCATTTTCCTTAATAGATAACGGTGGTACTAACATCACAATATTTCCAAGTGTTCTAAGATAAATTCCCTGTTTCTTGCCCTCTTCAAAAAATACTTTATTGATTGATTTTTTTGTACGAATTGGAATTTTCTTTTCTTTATTTGATACCAGTTCAATTCCCATAAGCATTCCCTTGTGTCTTATATCCCCAACAATGTCAATATCTAAAATTTCTTGATAATATTTAGAAAATATTTTTGATGTTTTTTGAATTTTTTTAATTAAATTATATTTTTCATACATAAAAATATTTTCATTGGCCACTGATGCTGCAATTGGATTTCCTGTAAACGTATGTCCATGAAATAGATGTTTCCAATCATAAAATTCTCCTGAAAATGAATCATAGATTTTTTTATTTGCAAGTGTAGCTGCCATTGTTAGATACCCTCCTGTTAACATTTTACCATAAGCCACAATGTCTGGAATACTTTTTTGCTCTTCATATTGTGCCATCGATCCTAATCGTCCAAAACCTGTTGCAATTTCATCTAGTACAAATAATATGTTATATTTTTTACATAATTTACTAATTTTTCTTTGAAATTCTTTTGGATATATTATAACTCCACCTGCCATTTGTGCACCACTTTCCATTATGAATACTGCAATATCATTATTTTTTGAAAATCTTTTTTCAATTTTATCTAAACAATTATTTTGATAATCTACTAATGTAATTCCATTTGGAACTCTGTATTTGTTAGGAACTGGAAATTGAATTGTTGAGAATAATTGTTTTTCAAATTTTCCAAAAAATTCTGGAACATATCCAACTGACATCGCACCAAATGTGTCTCCATGATATCCATTTTCTAGTGTTGCAATTTGTGTTTTTTTTGTTTCTCCAATATTACTCCAATACTGTAATGCCATTTTTATGGCAATTTCCATTGCTGAAGAACCATTATCCGAAAAAAATACCTTGTTCATTCCAGGAGAAATTCTTGTGAGGTTTTTCGCTAATTTTTCTATTGGCTCATTTGTAAGATTAAACAATGATGAATGTTGAATTTTTTTACTTTGTGTTGTAATTGCATTAATTAATTGAGGATTAGAATGACCCCAAACATTACACCACATTGATCCTACTGCATCTATTATTTTGTTACCTTTAGAATCAATTAGCCATATTCCCTTACCTTTTGATATTTTATCAAATTCTTCCCATTCATTCATTTGTGTATTTGGATGCCATACAGAACTTTTCAAGTTATTTTCATAAATTTCAGAAGGTAATAATTTGTTGTTGTTATTTTGATATAATTAATCTAAAAATATCTCAATTATGCTATTTGATCTAGTTATTCTGAAGATAAATTTTTTCCTCATTTTCATCATTAATTACAAAAACCGATGAATTAATCAATGAATAATGTTTTGATGAAATATTGAAATCATTATTCATTACTGGAACTGATACTGATGTAGGTAAAACATACATCGCTGCTGGATTAGCAATTACTTTAAGAAAAATGGGTATGGATGTTGGAATAATGAAACCATTTGCTGCAGGTATTGCACAAAAAAAGGGATTCCAGTCTGAAGATGTTGAGATTTTATCTAATGCCGCTCAAATTAATGATCCAGAATCTCTAGTTAATCCTCAATTTTTTCCAATTTCTGCATCTCCATATACTGCATGGAAAAAATTAAAAATAAAACCAAAAATCTCATTAATTCTTTCTAGTTTTAAAAAACTAGCTAAAATTCATGAGGTAATGATTGTTGAAGGTATGGGTGGTACTATGACTCCTATTCTCAAAGATTACTATGTTGCAAATTTGATAAAAGACATGAAACTTTCAACAGTTATTGTAACTAGAAGTAGGATTGGAACTGTAAATCATACTTTAATGACTGTAATGATGTGTAAAAAATATAATATTCCAATTAAAGGAATTATAATTAATAATTTTGATGATGGCTATCCTATTGATCAATTGAAAAAAGATTTAGAAAATTTAACTGGAATTAAAGTTTTAGGGTCAATTCCGTTTATTAAAGATATGAGTGATGATTCATTACATCGAATTTTTAAAAAAAATGTTGACATGAAATTATTATTAAAATAATTTAGAAATTATATACGTAAAATTTTAAATTTATTTGATTTACTAACATTAGTAAATTGTGCAATATCAAAAATTATTTTTGAAAATGTGTTGTTCTCTTTAGATAATACAAATGATTTGTAATCAAGTGGTATTTCTTCAGATAATATAACCCAAATATTTTCTTTTATTGGTTGTATCTCACTTAATTCAGAAATTTTTTTATTTATGATTTTTTTATCTGATGATTTTGGAATTAAAACTAAAAGAGTCATTTTGGCATCTTTTTCCAGTGTTCTAATGTCTGGAATTACAATGTCTAATTCTAATCCTTGATAATCTATTTTTCTTTGACTGTTAATTAGGGCATTAGTAAGTAAATAATGTAGTATTCCTGTGCCTAAAATTCCCACGGCTACATCCTTTTTGTCCATCAAGATAACTTTGTCATAACAGTTCTCAATTATTTCATTAATAATTACATCAAATTTTTTTTCAGAAATTAATTTTAAAATCGTATTTGATTTTTTAATATATTCAAATAAGAAATCCTTTATTGGATTTATCTCCTCATCCATATTTTATGTCTAGCCTTTCTTCATTAAAATCTAATTATTTGATTGTTATTTGATAATAATCAATTAGTTATGGGCTTTTTAAGATAAAAAATTAAAAAATATCAAATTACTAACTAGATGTAATTTTATTAAAAATTAAATTTAATTAATCTAAAAAAACTGTATTAGAAGAAAAATTGAATAAACTTGAATCAATGTTCACTATTGGTATCTCATAACATTATTTGATTAGAAAAATACTTTCAGGGTACACAAAAATTTGATAAAATCACTGAATTAAATAAGAGAATGGGATAGTAAAAACCTGAATCAAATAACTACTACAAATCCTGCAACGGGGGAAGAGATTGGAAAATATTCCTCAATGGATAAAGAGCAAGTATTTCAGTTAGTTGGAAAAGCAAAGAGATCTTTTCCAGAATGGAAAAAAAATTATGAAAAACGTAGAAGTTATGTTTACAATTTAGTTGAATATTTAAAAAAGAACAAAATGGAATTGGCAAAAGTTGCAACATCTGAAATGGGAAAAGCAATTAAAGAGTCAATTAGTGAAATTGAAAAATGCGCATGGGCTTTGGAGTTTTATGCAGATCATGGAGATAGTTTTCTTTCTGATGAGGTATTAAACACAGATGCAAGAAAAAGTTTTCTTACTTTTGAACCCCTTGGCGTAATTGGTTCAATCATGCCTTGGAATTTTCCTTATTGGCAAGCTCTGAGATTTGCTGCACCATGTTTAATGGCAGGAAATGTAATAGTGATGAAACCATCTAGAATTACCCTTCAATCGGGAATAGAAATTGAAAAAGCATTTACTGAATCAGGTATGCCAGATGGAATATTTCAGACGATAGTTGGGAGTGTAGATGCTGCTAATCATCTCATAGATTCTGATGTTAATGCAGTGACATTTACAGGTAGCACAGATGCTGGTGCCCAGGTAGGCGAAAGAGCTGCAAGAAATTTAAAAAAATGTGTTTTGGAGCTTGGAGGTAGTGATCCATTTATTGTATTAGATGATGCAATTATTGAAAAAGCCGCAGAAGGAGCTGTTAAAGGCAGATTCATTAATTGTGGTCAAAGCTGTATTGCTTCAAAAAGATTCTTTCTTGGTAAAAATATTGCTAAAGATTTTATTGAATTATTTATCAAAAAAGCATCGCAATTAAAAGTTGGAGATCCTACTTTAATGGAAACTGATATTGGACCTTTATCAAGTAAAAGCGGGTTAGAAACAATTTCTGGAATTGTTGAAGATGCAAAAAAAAATGGGGCTGAAATTCTTTTAGGTGGTTCAGAGATAGATGGGAAAGGTTACTTTTACCAACCAACAATCCTTACAAATGTTAAATCAAATATGAGAATTGCAAAAGAAGAAACATTTGGTCCAGTTGCTCCTATAACAATAGTAGAAAATGAAAGTGAAGCTATAAGATTAGCAAATGATACAAAATTTGGATTAGGGGCAAGTATTTGGACTAATGATCTAAATAAAGCTGAAAAAATATCAAGACAAATAGAATCTGGAATAGTTAGTGTCAATAATGTGGTAATTTCAGATCCAAGAATTCCATTTGGCGGAATAAAACAAAGTGGATTTGGAAGAGAATTATCAAGATATGGAATGCTTGAATTTGTAAACATAAAATCGGTTAGATTCTATGACAATCTTAATCATCATCACTACGTTGAATAAAATTCTTATTTTTTAATTTTCCAAAGCCTGTTCTACTTTGCCTACACATATGCCTGAATCCAATTTTTTGCCAAGTTTTTTGTAAACATGAGCCAGGGCTATCCATAATATGTCATCATCATTTGGATTATGTGGGGAGTAAATCATTTTGATGAAATGGTCTTTTGCTTCAGAAAATTCTTCTTTTTGAATTTTGAGATATCCTGCAACTAGATGAGATAAAAATTCATCAGATAGTGATTGTTTCATGAGTTGTATTGCAAAATTTCTATTTAATATTTATTCAATTCTTTGAATTTTGCAAACCATTTTTCTGCTTCGATATATCTACCTAATTTTTTTAATGAATCACCTTTGTTACTCCATGCTTTAGAATATTCAGGGTTTAATCTAATTACTTCATCATAACATCCAATTGCCTCTTCGCGTCGTTCCAGTTTGGCTAATGCACTACCTTTGTTATACCCTGCATCAGAATCGTCGTCTTTATTTCGACTAGAAAAAATTCCCACTATAATATTTTACAAGATTTCTATTTAAGAATTAAATTCTAAACCATACGCTTAAGTTCAAATAAAAAGTTAAAAGATTATGACTAAATCAATTAGTTGCAAAGATGCAGGCAAAGATTGTAGTTGGTCAGCATCATCAACAACAAATAATGAAGAAGAATTAATGTTCATGGTTAAAGAACACGTTTTAGCAGAACATAAAGAAATTGAATTGAATCCTAAAAATATTGCAGGTATCAAATCCCTGATCAAAACAACTGGAAGGTTTTGGTGGTGGGGATAAGACAATTTAGATTCTAAATTTCATACATGAGTTACTCAATTTAAGAATAGTTTAATGACGGAAAGTGAGATATTTGTTTTAATTTTAAAATTTATTGGGTAAAGACATATCGTCTTTCTCCTCTAGATTCTTTATCTGTTTTTATATCAACTAAGACAAATTCTTTTTTTGTATGTACTTTGGATTCTTCTGGAGATAATCTATTTTCATGTAGTTCCTCGTATTCACTCCATGTTAATCTTCTTCTTGGTCCTATTTCTGCCTCAAGATTCATACTCTTTACAACTTCTTTGAATTCAGGTCTAACCACTCCACTGAATACCATTGCACTACTTCCACTACCATATGATCCAAATCCAATTCTTTTACCTTCTAAATCTACACCTTTTTGATATTCAAATTCTAAACAACTTCTAAATCCAAGATAAAGTGATGCCGTATACAAATTACCAATCATTGTAGATGCAATAAGTGAACTAGATAATTTTGATTCATAGACGTCTTGATACTCTTGTGTTTTGGTAAACATTTTAGTAAACTCATGATCTTTTGCCATAAATTCCTCATCAGCTAAAACAGATTCAATTGTACCTCGAGGATCCTTTGGAATTGGTTCTTCTAATCCAATTTTTTCTAAAATTTGTTTCCATCTTGGAAGTTGACGCCACTCATGTCTAACTAAATATGCTAATGCCTTTTTTCCCATATTACTATATGGTAAGTGCATGTTAATGTAATCCATATGATCTAAAATTGTTTCCCCCTCTTTCATTTTAATCAAATTTGTTGCAACAACTTTTTTCTTGTATGCTTCTAGAGCTTTTCTAACTTGAATCATGTATAACAAATTAGAGTATTGACCATGTACAATTGGTGTCTCCTTACCAAATGGTCTGTAGAAATCATATTCATCTTTAATTGATGTTGCTGTTACTTTAGGATCAAATTCTAATAATCTTGGATTATCATTTAGCAGCATTACTACTGAACCTGCTCCCTGTGTCATTTCTCCACTAGAACCCATATCATATTTTGCAATATCTGATACTACTACTAGTGCACTTTTACCCTCTGCTTCACCTGCTCTAATCCAATTTGTGTTGTCATACAATGCATAGGAACCACTTACACATGCAAATTTTGTTTCGACACCGCCACAGTGTCCAAATGAACCTTGACCATAAACTTGCTCAAGCATTCCAATAACATAGGAATTCATTGCTTTTGATTCGTCAAATGCTGATTCTGTTGAAATGTATAATCGTCCAATGTCATCTGGAGATAGATTATTTTTTTGCATTACTCGTAAACATGCATTTGCTGCCAAGCATGCTGGATCTTGGTTAGCATCTACTATTGCCATTTGAGACACTCCTAGACCTTTTTGCAATTTTACTGGGTCTAAACCTCTTGCATTTGCAAAATCTCCTGCATCTAAATACAATCTTGGAATATAGATTGCAATATCATCTATGCCTGCTGTCATAAGCCTCGTTTCTTCTCAGAGTAATTAAGTATTTGTTGTAAATTCGAATTAACTAGGAACAATTTTTTTTATATATTTTATTATTTTAGGAACAAACGATCACTATTTTTGTAATTGTTCATCAAATACTCTTTGAAATACTTCAAATGGCTGTGCACCAAAAAGTTTTGAGACTTCTCCATTTGAATTAATTACAAAAAATGCTGGTGTTCCAGTTAACTCTAATGTTTTTGCATCGTTATTACTTTCCATGATTGTCTTTGAATATGTTTTTTTATTCATACATTCAGTCCACATATCCATATCTGCATTAATCTCTTGTGCAAATATTGTTAAATTACTAGTAGAAGCCCATCCATTGTTTTCTCCTGTCCAATTGGAATACAATATGTCGTGGTATTCCCAGAACAATCCTTGTTCAGTTGCACAATGTGCTCCATGTGATGCATTAATTGAATCAGGTCCAATAATATTGTAATCCTTAAAAATTATTTTTACTTTTCCAGTTTCAACATAATTTTTTATTATATCTCCTTCAATGGATTGAAAAAATACATTGCAATAATGACATTGATAATCTCCAAATTCTACTAATGTGATAGGTGCATTAGGATTGCCCAATACTGGAGATCCATTTGAAACAAAAGTATTCATTGTAATTTTTGCTGGCCCAATTTGATCTATTTTTGGTGTTGGCTCAAATAACAATTCTTGCTTATCTAGTGAACCATTAATTCCAAAAATCACTGCTACGATTGTAATTGATGCAATCACGGCACCTATAGCAAGTGAAGGAACATGTAACAATAAATTATAATTTTTTAAAGCACATTTAGTCTTTTGTTCAATTAGTAAATAAGTAAGTTAATCTGAAATAATGTGTGAAAAAAGTATTCATTAACGGATATGGCTCTATTGGTAGTAGAATTACTTCATTTCTAAAGGATGATCCTGAAATTACTGTTATTGGTATTGGAAAATATTCACCTGATGACAAAGTAAATGTCGCTATTTCTCGTGGTCTTAATGTATATGTACCAGAAAAAAAAGTAAATGATTTTTCAGATTATAAAATATCTGGAAGTATTGAATCTGCATTGGATAAATGTGATCTCGTAATAGACGCATCGCCTGGTGGACACGGTTATAAGAATAAAAAAATATTGTATGAGCCAAAAAATATACCTGCAATTTATCAAGGCGGTGAATCCACAATTGGTTCTGAATCTGTTTCGGATTTACTTTTTAATTCTCGTGCAAATTATGATCTTGCATCAGGTAAGAAACATGTGATGCAAGGAAGTTGTAATGTTACAGGAATGGGTAGAATCTTGGAACCTTTACGTGAAAAATTTGGAGATGAATTAATTCGATTTGATGTAACGCTGATTAGAAGATGGGCAGATATTGAACAAACTGAAAAAAATGTTATAGATACTATAGAAATGAGTGAAAAACCTCATCATGGTGATGATGTTAAATTATATTTTGGTAAGGATGCACCATTATACGTTCGTGCAATTAAAGTTCCTACTAGACAAATGCACTTACATATTATGGATATTCGATTCAAAAGAATTGCCCCCAAGCCTTCAGAAATCCATGATATTTTTACTAATGAGTTTGGTGTAGCTACTTTATGGACTGCCAAAGGAACTCAGGATATTAGAAATTGTGCTCAAAATATGGGATTTAGTTTTACAGATACAAACATGATTCACATTCATGCTAACATGACAACTTCCATTGGAGACACTGTTCAAATGATGTACTCTGATGATCAAACTGGAGTTGTAATTCCTGAAAATCATATGTTAATGCAAGCAATGTTGTTTGATAAATCGTATACTGATGCATTTACTCATACTGAATCAATTTTTCATATGACTGAGAAAAAACAAAAATTAGAAAAATATTTTGCAAAAAATAATTAACTTGAAGTTTTTACAATTCGTATTTTTTCTGGAAAATTTTTAGTTACTTTTTCAATAACAATTCTAAGATTATTTAATTCTATTTTATCTCCCTCTTTAGGAATATCTTTCAGTTTTTCATGAAGAAGTCCGTTAAGTGATGCATAATTCTCTCCTTTAGGAATTTTTGTAGTAAAAATATCGTTGATTATGTGAATTGGTAGATCTCCATTTGTTATTATTGTATCATGATCAATTCTTTCATATCCTTTTTTTCTTGTATGATCTGTTTCATCTTCAATTTCTCCTACAATCTCTTCTAACAAATCTTCTAAAGTAACTAATCCCTCAACTCCTCCATGTTCATCAAGTACAATTGCAATGTGTGTTTTTCTACCTTTCATTTCTTTTAGTAGTGAACTGACCATTTTTTCTTGTGATACAAAGACTGGTTTTCGTGCAATTTGTTCTAAACTAACTTCTTTGTTGTTTTTTTCTAATTCTGTTAACACATCTCTGACATGTATGAATCCAACAATATCGTCTTTATTCTCTCCAAAAATTGGAATTCTTGAATGTCCACTATGATTAATTTTTGATAGTGCTTCAGAAAGTAACATTTTTGAATTTAATGTATACATCTTTGTTCTTGGTGTCATTACTGAACGAATAACAGTATCATCAAAATTTAATGCACCATGAACTAATTCCATCTCCTCTTTTTCTAAGGCTTTTTCTGCCAATCCTTGATCAATAACTCCCTTGATATCATCTTCTGTTATTGCAGGTGGTGTATGACTACTACCAGTTATTTTTACAACCCCTATAGTAATTATTTCAAAGAATTTTACAACTGGAAAAAATATGTAGCTAAAAACAAGTAATATTGGGGCAACTCGTAAAGCTACTCTTGTTGAATTTGCATTACAATATATCTTTGGAGTAATTTCTCCAAAAACTAAAATTAAAAATGTCATAATTCCAACAGCAATTCCTAATCCATCATTTCCAAATAATCTAATTGCCACACTAGTTGCAATTGCAGATGCACCCACATTTACTAAATTATTTCCAAGATTAACACTGGACATCATCCAACTTGGATTCATTTTTAATTTGTGTAATGCTTTAGAACCTTTTTTACCTTCAGCAAATAACTGATTCACTTTTGATTTTCCTATTCCAACAATTGAAACTTCTGCACCGCTAAAAAATGCTGACAATCCTATTAAAACAGCTAAAGCTGAAATTTCAATCCATAAATCTACCATGATCTTCTCTTTGAATCTTTTTTAGAACTTGTATAACACATTTAGTTTTTTAGCACCATCTTAAGGTATTCTAATTTACAACTACAATCATTTAAACTATTCAAATTATTTAAACTGGGATATAATTTGAGCCTAATACTAAATTAAATTTTTGGAGGATGTGAAAATATGTTTTTAGGATTTTTATGATAATCTACAGGTATCATAGCATCTTTTTGTCTACCCGTAAGAATTCCTACTACAGTATCATCTTTCTTAATTATTTCCTCACTAACTAATTTTTTAATTCCTGCAACAGAAGCTCCTGATGCCATCTCACAATCAAACCCATTCAAACCCACGACAGCCATTCCATCTAGCATTTCAGTATCTGTTACAGTTGTTGCAACACCATTTGTAAATTCTAATGCTCGCAATCCTTTTAAAATATTTGCAGGTTTTCCAATTTGAATTGCTGTTGCTTTAGTTTTTGGTCTTATTCCTTCTTTTTCCATATGATCATAATACTTGGAAATTAATTCCGTATTTGGATTACCTTTATTCCATCTTAATTCTTCATCTTCAAATTTTCCATTATACAAATCTGATAATGTACTTGCACCATCAGAATTAATTACTGCAATTCTAGGAATTTTTTTTATCCAACCCCATTCGTATAATTCCATTAATGCTTTTCCACAACTAGATGTATTTCCTAAAGCTCCTCCCGGATAAACAATCCAATCTGGAGATTCCCAATCCAAATATTCTAATGCTCTAAAAGGAATTGTTTTTTGACCTTCAATTCTAAATGGATTTACTGAATTAACTGTATAGCCATTATGATTTTTTGCATCATCTAGTGATTGTTTTAACGCATCATCAAAATTGCCCTCTACTTCTATAATTTGTGCTCCAAATTGGTATGCTTGACTAAGTTTACCTGGTGCTATTTGTCCTGCAGGAATATACACATCACAATCTATTCCTTCATTTGCTGCAAACATTCCAGCTGAAGCTGAAGTGTTACCTGTTGATGCACAAATAATTTTTTTAGCACCAACCATTTTTGCATGTGTAACTGCTGTAACCATTCCGTTATCTTTGAAAGAACCACTAGGATTGTATCCCTCTGGTTGTAACCACAATCCATCTGAATTTATTCCTAAGAATTCTGCTGCCTTTGACATGCGATATGGTTTTGATTGTCTTCCTTCTGCTCCATCTAGAGAAACTAAATATTTTGAACATTCATCAATATTTTCAGTATCAATTTGACAAAAATTCAATAATTCACGAAATCGCCATATTCCACTTTCATTAAATATACTGCCTTTAGAATTTCTTCTTTCATAAAATGTATTCTTTAATTTTGTAGATGGTTCATTTTGATATATTACATCCAATACATGTCCATTTTCACATTGCACATTGGTACTGTAAATTGGATACTCTAGAGCACATTTTGGATTTACACATTTTAGATAAGCATCTTCTTGCATTTGTAATTGATGATAATTTCTAATAATTTAAAGCAAACGTGCAACTTTCACACGAGTCAAGCTAATTTCCTAAACTTTAGATGGATGTATTGTTTTGATATTTTCATGGTTACATATTCAGAACATCTTAAAAATATTTTAACTCATATTGTTGATTCATACACTATACTTGAGACTATTGAGGATAAGCCTGGGGATCTTGCTAAAATAGAAAAAGAGATGTTGAAAATTGCAGGATTCATTAAAGTTGTGTCTAATAAAATTGAACCTGAAAAAATACCTTTATCTGATTTTAAAAAACTTAAAATAAAATTTTCTGAATATCTTGAAAATTATTCTTTTGAAAAAGAAATTGTAACTATGGCTCCCTTATACTCTAATGATGTATCTAGAATTAAAAATATGAGAATGAAGATTTTAGAATCTTTAAAAAACAAAAATATGATGGATGATGTAAAGGAATTGATAGTAAATCTATGACTGAACAAAAAAAATGTGTTTTATGTGGATGTATGGATCACCGTCTTATTGGTTGCTCTAAACACTTTTCAAAGAAATGTAATTGCTACAAGTGATAATTATTTTCTTTTTGATCCTGATCTTTCATGAAAATTTAAACAACATTTACATTCTTTTTTAATACATTCTGATTCTTCATAGTGATTACATATACCACATTCACAACTTTTAGACATATCCTTTGGAGTATATTTTTTATTAGAATTTATTCCTTGCCCTAAAATAGTATTAACTTATAGTCAATTTAGAATTATTTTTTTGATTTTAGTTTTTTTGTGGGTTTCTCTTTTGTAGGTTTTCCTTTTATTGATTTTTCTTTTGTGGGTTTTTCTTTTGCAGGTTTCTCTTTTGTTGATAATTCTTTTTCTATTTGTGCCGCCTTGTTTTCTACTGCTTTTATAATTTCTTGAATTAATCCATCAAGATCACTATCTTGTACTTCGGGTTGAACTGTACTTGCAATATCTGTAATTGTGCTTGATATTTCTGAACTGACATCTTCAAAACTTTCAGGGTCCTCATATGCTGCGCTGTAAAGACTTTTTAAATTATTTACATGTCCAATTAACTGTTCCGTAATTGTAATTTTATAATCGGTTCCATTAACATCAAATTCCTTTGTACTCATAATCATTTTCAAATTGTGATGTTTATAATGTTTTTCAGAGAAAATTTAGTAATGAATTGCTTTTTTTATATTAAAATACTATGTAGTCTAGAGCTGAAGCATCACTGATTAATCTTGTATGTTTATCCGCTACCACATAACCGTTCTTGATATCGGAAGTTGGTATCCATCTGTTAGTTGATGTATAATGTCTTTTTTCAGATAACTCTCTTTCAATTTCTTCTATGTTAAATTCACCCTCCTCTACTTGCTGTGTTGTAAGATGTTTAATCGTAACTAGTATTTTTGTAACTTTTACACGGTCTCCAAATTTCCATTTTAATACCGGATTTTCATCAGAAACTTCCAAGACCTTAATTTTCATTTGTTTTTTGCCAAATGTATCTTGACTAACCAAAGCCCTTTCGTCAGTAAATTCTTCAAAGATTATTCTTGAATTAACTTCAGCATCTGATATTGTTTCTAACAGTGACTCTGTATTTGATGCAACTTGTTCTTTTTTGGAATTTTCTTCTGACATGACATGAGTTATTTATTTATCCTTAATAATCATTTGAAAATATTAATGAGTTTAGGCACTAGTTCTCTGTTTTGTTTTAAATGGCATTTTACATTCTTTTAGAAATAATTCTTTTTTTACTCCATTGACTTTGCAATAAATTTTTCCTTCATATGTACAAACACAATCAGTAATTTCTAATGTTTCATCCCATATTTTGAAAAATTCTCGTAATTCTCTATTTTTGTAAACTCCTACATCAATTCGTTTCTTTGATAAGAATTTGAATGCTAATAGAACCTGTTTGTTTTTGTAAATGTCAAATGTTTTAATCCAGTCTAGACACCGTTCAATTTGATCTGCTGGTACTGATAATGATGTACTTGTACCTGATTTTGCCTCAATGGTAAATATGCTACTTTTTTCTGTATTTACTGCCAATATGTCAGGTAATGCAATACTTGGTGAACCTAGTCTAAATGCCTTCCAACTTTCTCCTTTCTTGAATCTTTTTACAATGGTATCTTCCCATTGGTATCCTCTTTGCCTTCGTATTCTTGCTGCTTTTTGATGATTGGTACTTTTTTGAAGAAATTTTTGTTCCATAATTGTAATTGATGCTAATTTTTTCTCCATACTCTTTTTTATTAAAATTGTATTTAGTAAAGTAGGTAATTACATTATAACTAACAGAAATGTAATATTGAATCCAGTCTAAAAACGCTACCACTAGATGAGAAAAAATTTGGACAATAAATACAAGAAAACACAAATGGGTTTATGGATATAATTTGGGGAAATGTGGGAAATGTTCTATCAGGTCAGATTTTTGAGTTAAATGTAACACACCGAAAAGATGGAAATAAAGGAAAATATTCAGAAATTGAGAAAATAAGGATTCTTCAAATTGATATAATGAGTCTACCTGCAGATCCAAGTGTATACACAAAAGAGCAAGTAGAAGAAAATTTAGCCGGATCATTTGTAAAATGTGAAATTAAAGACAAAGAAGATGATGGAGTTCTAAAATCAATTGTCTCACATTCAGGTCAAGGCGGATACTAGTTGAATTTCAAGTGGAATCCAATAGAAATAGACTACAAAGAGATAGGTCAAAATGAAAATATCCTAGAGAAAATCATTACAGGAGAATCATCTGCCCTAATAATTAGAAATTTTTACAATGATGATTCATGCAAAACAATATCGAAAAGAATCGAGGCAAAAACTTTTGAAGATAATGAAAAAATGAAAAAAATTGGTGTCTCCCTTACATCATACATTTCAAATAAGGCAGAATATTTTGTTCAAGCCGATGCATTAAGAAAAACAGTACGTCAAGTTTTTTCAGGATTGGAGGATCCTAGTAAAAAAATTCATAAAACATTACAACTACTCTTTCCTGAAAAGCAGGTCACTATTGCAGTTGAAAATGGGAAAAAATATGCTTGTGGAGTAATCAGACTGCATGAACTAGGAGATTTTGCTCCAATACACAGAGACAATGCAAGTTATGAAGCAAAAGGTTTTGATATTTCTAAATTTTCAATTCAACTATCTACAGTATTGTATATTCAGCAATCTCAAAAAGGTGGAGAATTAGTATTGCACAAAAAATCATGGAAAAAATCAGACGAAAAGTTTCGTAACATCGATTTTGGTTATTCAAGAGATGTGATTTTAGATTGCAATGAATCTGTAAAGATAAAGCCAAATCAGGGGGATTTGATCATAATTAATCCAATTTATTATCATGAAATACTTCCAGTCAAGGCAAATAAGCGCATTACATTAGGATTGTTTTTAGCTTTTTCTAAACATGGAGAAAAAGTTGTGACTTGGTCTTAAGCATTTATCACACCCAAAAGTTTTAGAAATTTTATGTTTGATGAATTAGTTTCCAATTTAGTTAAAATTAAACAAAAATTTTCAAAAACATATTCTGGAAATGCGCATATTCAAGAAATTATTCCTTCTAATACATCAAAAGAATTTCCTATAGATGAAAATCATTTAAAACAACTTCATATTTTTGCAGAAAAAAATCCTATTTACTTTAATTCATACGTAGAAAATATTTCTGAAATTCAATGTGTAGTTTATGAGGGTGACATTAACGAATATTGGCTAAACAGCATAAAACATGGGTCTAGTTGTCAGCCATTTTATCCTACATGGATAATGTCTGCGTATCTAATGGCATCTGTTGCTAAAAAATTGGGTTACTCTGATCTTGTTGATATAGGTTCAGGGGATGGGCGAATTGCATTTTGTGGAGATATTTTAGAATTAAATTCACATAGTATAGAAATTGATGATGTTTTAGTTGAATTACAAAATAAAATATGTGTGGAAACAAAACAAAATTTTAATCCAATATGTAGTGATGCATTAGAATTTGATTATTCAAAATTAAATTTAAAAAGACCTGCATTTTTTATTGGTGGATTGCCTCAGATGGGTGGAGATATACTAGCTGCAGGCATTATTGAAAAAATTAATTCAATTAAAAATTTAAGGGTAAATACTGGATTAGTTTTTACAGGTACTGACACTAAAAGACAATTATCAGGAAATTTATCTGATGGTGGTTGGAGAGATTTGATAGAACAACACAAATTGAAAGTTCTTGAAACCGTTTCATTACCTACTGTATGGACATTTGATCAAATAGTTGAAACGCCGTATATTTTTACGAATTTTAAATAATATGAAAATAATAACTTCCTTGAGATATTCCACATTTTGAAATTTTTACAGTCTGATTTTTTTTTGGACATGTTTCCATTTTAGCAATTAATCTAACTGTTTCATTAAATTCTACTATACAAAAATAATTTTCATCTTGTCTTGAAAATTCGATAATTTTACCCTCAAATTCACTCTTGTTTAATGTTAATTCCCTATTACATAAATTGCAAAATTCTGATGGCGGCCATATCAATTTATTACATGATATACATTCAGGAATGCAAAATTGCCCTTTTTCTAATTCCTTTTCAAAACTCATTTTTCTAAAATTAAAACAGTTGATGAAGTTGCTGCAGCAGACATATTATGAATTAATCCTGTTTTTGGATTATCTGTTTGACGATTATCTGCCGTATTTTGTAATTGTTGAATAATTTCTATAGTCTGTGAAATTCCTGTAGCGCCTAATGGATGACCACATCCAATTAATCCTCCTCGGGGATTAATTTTAAAGTTGTTTGTTTCATGTAAATTTTTTATCATGTTGATTCCTTGTCCTAATTTTGTAAATCCTAGTGATTCTAATGCCATTGGTTCACAAACTGAAAATGCATCATGTACTTCTGCAACATCAATTTGTGAAATATCTAGATTTGACATTTTTAATGCTGATTGTCCTGCAATTTTAGTTGATTCCATTGATGACAATGAAAGATTTTTAGTAAATCCTGCTGAAATTGTTTTTTGACCTATACCTGTAATCCATATTGGCACATCTGTTAATTTTTTAGTCATTTCCTCTGATGCCAATAGTATTGATGCACTTCCTGTACATGGTCTTGAACAATCTAGTAGTCTTAAATCATCTGTTAGTTTTTTAGAATTCATAACATCATCTACTGTGTAAGTTTTTTTAGATAATGCATTTGGATTTTCTTTTGCTTGTTTATGATTTTTTACTGAAACAATTGCTAAATCTTCCTCAGTAATTCCATATTCTTGTTTATATGATTTTGAAAAAATTGATGCCCAAAAAATGGGATGTTTGAATTCTCCTCTAGAGTTATCCCATTCCAATATCTGACCTGGACTATCATATCTTTCAGCACCTGAAACTAAAACCATGTCAGCAAGTCCTGATGAAATGTATGAAAATGCTGAAACAATCGAATTTGTGCCTGAATTACACAAACTTTCAATTGAATGTGCTATTTTTGGTTGAATTCCAGACATTTCAGAAAGAATTGCTGATAAATATTTTGAATTATCATTTGTAGAAACTAACACTGCATCAATTTCTTTTTTATCAATTTTGGGATATTTTTGAAAAAGATTATTTGTTGATTTGTGCAATATTGATTCTATTTTATGATCATCTTTTGTAAATGGGGTGGTTCCATATGCTACAATTCCCACTTTTGTCATTATTGTTCATCCAAAAATGTTTTTTTCAATAATGAAAATGATTCAATTGTATTTCCTACTGGATTAAATTGAATTATTGGTAAATCAATTCCTGCATCTCTAAATTTTTTTAATTGTAATTTTGCTTCATCTGGTGATCCAGCAATACAAAGCGAATTTAACATCGAATCTGTAACTAATTCATGGTTTGATATGAATCCTGATTTCTTAAATTCATCAAAAATATTATCAGTTTCATTTTTAAATCCATTTTTAGATAAAAATTCTCTATAAATTTTTCCAACTGATACATAAAATGCAAGTGTTTTTTTAGCTCGTTCTTTTGCATGTTCTGAATTATTAGAAATACATGTAATGATTTGACAGGCGACATCAATTTTTTTTCCTAATTGCATTTTTGAAATTGTTTTTTTCATCTCTTCTGTAGGACGCAAATAAAATATTACTCCATCACCTATTTCCCAAGTCAAATTAACCATTTTTTGATTTATTGCAGCCAAGTATATTGGAATTGATTTTCGTTTGGGTTCAATTAACAAAGTGAAATTTTTTAAATTGAAAATTTTCCCTGTATAGTCAATTTGTTTTTTTGCTAATGATAACCTAATAATTTCTACATATTCTCGCATTCTTTGCACTGGATAATCAAATTTTTCTCCATGAAAATCTTCAACTATTGGAATACTACTTGTTCCTAATCCTAGAATAAATCGTCCCTCTGATAGAATATCAATAGTAGCTGCTCCCATAGAAATCATTGATGGACTTCTAGAGTAAATATTGATTATAGATGAGCCTATTTTTTGAGTTTTAGTTTTATTTGCCACAGTTGCTAATATTGAAAAATTTTCCATTCCCCATGTTTCAGGTATCCAAATTGAATCAATTTTTGTTTTTGACATCATTTCTGTGCATTGAAGAACCTCATCTACTGACAATAGTGAGCCTAAACTACATGCTATACGCATGAAGAGATTATGAATAATGGATATTCTAGTGTATCTCTTTTAGTAATAGGTTAATTTTGATTGAGGTTATTCATTATTGCATAATTTGTTGATTGACGATATTGTCAGAACAAGAGATTGTAGAAAAATCATGTAAAAATGATTCATTTTGGAAAAATGTAACAAAATATGCTTCTTCTAGTGACGATGAATCATTTGTAGAGGAAGTGGCATACATGATGGTAACATTACATAGAACTGGTGCATAGATTCTATAATTTTATTTTATTATTTTCTCTATTACTGATGAACATTCTTCCATATCTTTGAAGGAATCTATAGAAAACCATTTAATATTTTTGAATTTTATTGTAAATAATTTTTCTTTTTTTGCAAAATTTGGAAATACTGTTTTTTCAATATCTCCAATATTTGGCAAGTCATTTATAATTTCTTTATTGAGATAATAAATTCCAGCATTCATCCATATATCTGGTATCTCTTTTTTTTCATCAAATTTTATTATTTTGTCTTGATCTGTTTGTAAAATTCCAAATTTTGATTTTAATTGTATTGATGCTATAGAATTTTCTTTTTTTAGTAATTGTTTTAAATCAATATTTGTTATAATATCTCCATTAATTACAAGAAATGATTTTTCTTTAATTTTATTACCTGCTTTTTTTATTGCTCCTCCAGTACCTAGGGGTTTGTTTTCTATCGAAAAAGTAATTTTAATACCTAATTTTCTATTTTTAAGGTAATCTTCTATCATTTCTGTCTTATATCCTGAACAAATTATTACCTCTGATATGCCAAATTTTTTTAAATATTTTATTTGCCATTCTATTATTGGTATATTTTTAATTGGAACTAGCGATTTTGGAACGTAATCAGTAATTGGTTTTAATCTGTTACCTCTTCCTCCTGCTAAAATAATTGCTTTCATTTACTAATTTGTTATTTTTTGACTATATCAAAATTATCTCATTTTTTATGAGTGTCATCAGTTGGTGAATTTACTACAATATCCTCCATTTTTTTTGCAAATTCAGTATAGATTGACTCTAGATCTTTTAATGGCATTTCAATTCCTAATAATTTCATAGTTTTATTCCATGATTCGATATATTTTTCATCATCCATACCTTTTCCAAGTGTTTCTGCTAGTGAATTAACCCCTTCAGTCTTACCTAATGCATAAATTGCAACTTCTCTAGCAGTTAACATTTTCATCAGAATTATTCTCTGTTATGTAATAATGTAGTTCTGTATAACATTCAACACAATAATCTTCAAATTTTGTATGATCACAATCATATACTTTTTTTACATCGTTACTACATTTTACACAAATTGGCATAAGTATAATCCTCTTAGGATTTTACAATCTTGATAGCACCTAATGCAATTTGAATAACTGCTGGTGCAAATAACATTATTGGATTTCTTTCTGTACCTTCTGGTGCAGGAATTGCAATCATTGCTAATCCTCCAATTATAATTAAAATGCCTGAAATTATTATTAATCCCCCTAAACCTTTTGATTTTTCTTTTAGAGCAATGAAAAATCCAATAATTGGTAAAACTATTGCTGGACCACCAAGTATCATTCCACGTGTCTTGTCATCTAATGGTAAGAATCCTTCCTCCTCAGAATTACCCATTGAAACTGCAACATCAGCACCATACATCACTAATAATACAATGGATATTGCTGCAAGTATCATTGCTGCTTTTAGTGCCATGTTTGAATTGAAATTTTACAATATTTAAACCAATTATATTGATTCTATTTTTATTTTATTTTTGATTTTTTCTAGTTCTAGTAACAATTCATCAATTGTTTGCGCATCTGTTCCAACAATATTCAAATGTCCTAATTTTCTTAGTGGTTTAGAAATTTTCTTTTGATACATTTTTAAAAATATGTTTTTTTCAGAAAGTTCTAATTTTTTATATTCACCCTCAAAATCTAAGTTTCCCAAAATATTGTACATTATTGTATTATAGATTAATTTGGTATCACCTAAATCTAATCCTAAAATTGCTCGTAAATGTTGTTCAAATTGAGATGTTTTACTTGATTGTAGTGTGTGATGTCCAGAATTATGTACTCTTGGAGCAATCTCATTAATTACAATTTCATCATCTTGTCTTACAAACATCTCTATGCCAAAAACTCCTGCTCCCTTTAACACATCCATTGTATCAGTAGCAATTTTTTCAGCCTTTTGTGAAACCTCACTTGATGTTCTTGCTGGGGCAATGGTTTGACGTAAAATATTTTTTTCATGAATATTTTCAACTAATGGATAAGTCTTAATTTCTCCTTTTGTATTTCTTGAAGCAATTACTGAAACTTCCATTTTAAATGGAACAAATTTTTCTAACATTAGTTTTTGATCTTTAAAATAATCATATGCTTGCTGAATTTTGTTTTCTGAATCAATTTTGAAATTTCCTTTTCCATCATATGCATCTCTTCTAGCTTTTAGTAATGCAGGATATCCAAATTTTTTCAAACCCTGTTTTAATTCCTCAATGTTGTCTATTTTTATAAATTCTGGTACTGGTATGTTGTTATTTTCTAAAAATGTTTTTTGTAAAAATTTATCTTGAATTATTTTTAGTGTTTCTGGAGATGGATTAATTTCTGCATTATTTTCTACAGATTTTAAGACATCACTATCCCCTGATTCTATTTCATATGTGATAATATCCACTTGCTTTGAGAGATTTATGATTGCATCCTTATCTTTAAAATCTGCAATAATTTGTTCTGCTCCAACTAATGATGCTGAACAATTTCTATTTGGATCCAAAACTATAACTTTTGATATCTGTTCAGGCATTTTATTAGCTGCTTCTGTAAGCATCATTCCAAGTTGCCCTCCCCCAATAATTCCTAAAATCTTTGCCATTAGATGAATTCATTAAAATGCACTAAAAATATCTAATGTACTATGTCTAAAATTCTCAAAATTGTTTTAGCCTCCGTATTGTTAGGTGTTGTATTTCTTGTTCAGTTGATTGTTTTAGGCATTGAAATAAAATTTTGATTTTCTTAAAATCGAAATGAATCTTTAGTACCTTCAGTTGGAGGAATTGATTTTACCCATTTCTTATAATCCTCCTGAGATTCATCATACTCACTAGATTGAGATTCTCTAACAATAAAATCATCAGAATTTACAAAATTTTTACAATTTTCACACAGCCACAAAGTAATATTTTCTGGTTTTGTTGTCTTTGGTAATCTTCTACCCTTACATTGTTTACAAAAAAGAGGCATAATTTTTAATTATTCTATGTCAATAATTTAAATTTCACACAATTTTCTTCTAATGATTTTATTAGAGATTCAGCTTGTTCCTTTCCTTGAGTTTCTAAATTGAGTGTAACTGCTGCAGAACCTGCATTTACATCAGAACTTAATCTATCGTGAACAACTTCTACAATATTTGCATTGGCTAAAGTGATAAGATCTACAATTTCTTTAAATGCTCCAGGTCTATCTGGCAACAATACAGATAATTTTAGTAATCTGCTCATTGCTGCAAGTCCTTTATCTACAATTTGACCTAAAAGATACATGTCGATATTTCCTCCTGCTAAAACTACAACTACTTTTTTTCCAGGTGAAGGTTTTTTTGAAATCAAATAAGCTAATCCTACTGCCCCAGCAGGTTCAATTACAAATTTCATTCTTTCCATTAATAGAAACATTGCTTTGGTAATTTCATTATCATCAACTAAGACAATTTCATCAATTAGATTTTTTATTATCTCAAAGGTCAACTCACCAGGCATTTTTACAGAAATACCGTCAGCTATTGTTCTTTCTCCACCCGATTTGGTTCTTGTATTTTGTTTTACTGATTCATACATTGATGGAAATGATTTTGATTGAACTCCGATTACTTTGATATTTGGGTTTTTTTCTTTTATGGCAATTACAGTTCCTGCAGCCAAACCTCCACCCCCAATTGGGAGATAAATCTCATCAACATCTGGTAGATCTTCTAATATTTCTAATCCAATAACTCCTTGAGCTGCAATGATTTGGGGATCATCAAATGCTTGGATTATTGTTGCACCAGTCTTTTTTGCAATTTCTTTTGCTTTAAAATATGCTTCATCATAATTTGTTCCTTCCAAGATAATAGTTGCACCATATCCTCGTGTTGCAGATACTTTGGCTGGCGATGCATTTTTTGGCATTACAATTGTACAGGGTATATTTTCTAAAGATGATGCCAATGCAACGCCTTGTGCATGATTTCCTGCAGATGCAGCTACTACTCCGTGTTTTTTTTCTTTATCTGATAATGATTTAATTTTATAGTATGCTCCTCTAATCTTAAATGACCCTGTTTTTTGTCTAAACTCTTCTTTTAAGTAAATTTCTGAATTTGTTAACTTACTAAATGTGACAGAATATGATAAAGGTGTTTTTCTAATTACATTACCTCTCAATGAATTTGCCTTTACTATTTCATCATATGTTGGATTCATGGAGACTTGCTCGTTTTTTGTAGTATTTGAGTTCATCGATATCGGTTTTCATTTTTTTAAAATTTTCAAGCCTAATTTTTAATTACCAATTGCAGTTCATCTAATTTTTTTAAAATATTCTCTTTAACCATATTTGACATCTTTCTAGGATCAAACAAGCCTTCACGATTACTATTTTTAATAAATTCTATATCCAATGTACTAAGACAGCCTTCTTCTCCTGAAACTAATCGTGCATCATCAATTAAAACTGAACTTGTTTGATATGTTTCAACTAACAATGAATCTAATTCTTTAAACAATATATTTTTTCTTTCAGTTAATTTTTTGAATTCTACACCTGAATCTTTTTCAATTTCTGCATATACTTTTTTACTAAATTCCTCATCATCATAAAATACTTCAAATAATTTTTGATGATCAAAATCTTTGTATCCCATCTCTTTTAATTTATTTAATACAAATTGGTCACTGTTATCTGATAATTCTGTCTCCTTATTTTTTGTAATATCTACAATATCTGCTAATTCCTTTTGACACTCTATTACTCTTTGTAGAGGTTTATAGTATAACAATACATGAAATTGCAATGAAATATGTCCTGATATCAAATAATTTCCTTCAATAATTTGAAATTTTGTAAACACTCTTCTGAGATCCTGATTATTTGTAATTGATACATCTTGTAATTCCCAACCAGTTAATTTTTGATTTAATTTTTCAAGATAATCGATTACTAGTTTAGGATCAAATGTTTTTTGTTCGGTGATTGTTGCATCACCAAGCATAACTTTGACATTAACTGTTTTTGTTAATTCAAGAATCTTTACTAAAAGATCTTGTTGAATCAATTCATTTTTTTTATTTAACATTTGCATGAATTCATCAGGGGATCTTGAACCTAATCGCACAAAAATACCCCATAATTCTTATCCTTAAACCTTCATTTACAATCAAAATCTTATTTTAATTATTTTTGAAGATTTCAAAATAATATACAATATCTAAATAGATAAATCACTAATATTAGGCATGAAAGAATCAAAAATTATGTGCTACAACTGTAATGGTAAAATAATTGAATACTATGATAAAATTTACCATGGAATTAGAGGTAAATGTATTAATTGTAAAATTGATTTTCCACTGGAGTAATCATAAAAAATGACTGAAAAAATTGATTCTGCTGAAAATAATGTAGTTGATATGTTACTAAGTAGAAATGTTGAAGAAGTTATTGATTTTGATTCTATGATTTTAGATACTCAAAAAAGAGTTTGGGGTTCTTTAAAAACAGGATACGAGTATTCGGGTGTAGTTGATGAATCTGATGCATATCTTCGAAAACATGTATTTTGTAAATTAGATATGGTAGTTTTGTATGTGGATTTAGTGGGTTCTACTACTATGGCTTTAGAACTACCTCCTGAAAAAATTGCAATTATAATTAGTTCATTTTCACAAGAGATGGGTTCTGTAATTAGACAGCATCATGGATATGTTTTGAAATTTGTAGGTGATGCAGTTATTGGATATTTTATTGCTGAAAATAATTCACTGTTAAGTACATCTAATGCAGTCAATTGTGCAAAATCAATGATTTCTGTTATTCAAAAAGGGATAAATCCAATTCTAAACCAATATGATTATCCGGATTTAAAGGCGAAAATCGGTGTTGATTTTGGTCAAAATATTATTGTCAGATATGGTGCTGACAAAGTTAATTCTCATGTGGATTTAATTGGACCGGTAATGAATATTTCTGCAAAAATTCAAAGTATGGCAAAACCTAATCAAATTTTGATTGGTTCAGATGTTTATGATAGACTTCATCCAAACTCCCAAAAAGAGTATAAACAAATTATATGGAAAAACGATGAATGGAAATATCATTCCAGACTATCTGGAGAAATTTATAAAGTATATGAATTTGAAGGATAATTTCATTAATAATATCTTAAATTAAATTGTAAATTTACCAGGACATTCAACATGTTCATAATGATGCTCTGTAAATTTTTCTCCAACAACATACATTACAATTTTGTGTAAATCCTCTGCTTTGATATCTTTTTTACAACGTAAACAAGACTTTTTTAATTCAGCCATGAATACATGCGATCAAAATATGCGGAGTATAAGGATCTGCGATCTGAATTAATTGAGCAAAACTGACAGAAATTAGACTAGCCTGTATATCAAATGCCTAAAGTAAGCCACAAATATAGCAAAATTAAAACAAGTTCATGGATAATATGGTAATGAGACATCTACAGGACCTATATGGATTAAATCCAAACATACCTCCAGTGGCATTTCAGTTTCCAAGATTACCTCCAGGATTCAATCACCCATTATCACCAGTTTACCAAAATCAGATGAAATCACAATTATCTAAGCATAATGAAACTCTTAATCAAAAACTACAGGGATTTCAAAGAATGTATCAAGATTATGCTTCAGGGCTATTATCTCCTGAAACTTCAGTAGTTCCATCAGGACATCCTCTATTTACTAGTAAAAATTCTATTCAAACTCTAAAAACTCAAAACGATAAATTAGTTAAAGAAAATATTGAGTTAAAGAAAAAATTAAACTCAAGAACTAACGATAGACATAATCCATAAACAATAAAATTTTAAAATTTTGATAAGCCTTATTACAATCTATTTTGAGTTTTTAATATGGTAAAAACTGCTGCAGATGCATGGAAAAATACTATACTAAAATACAGACAACAATGCCAGTCAATTCTTAAGGTATCTGAAAATATTAGATATTCTGGAGTAATCAATAATTACGGTAGAACACTAACTGGAATAATTAATCCTACTCTTAAACCTCTTTTAAAATCTGAAGAAGTAAAACATGAATTTTTCATAGTTTCCACTTTATTTTCATTACGAAAAAATAATGAAACTTCTTTAGGCAAATTAGATTATATTATTTTGAAACACTCAAAAGTCAACATTATTGTTTTTCAGAAAAACAATGTAACTTTTTATGTTTCAATTAATTCAAAGGAAAAAAATTTAGATAAGATTGTTTCATTAATAAAAAAAATAATCTAAGCTGGTGTAAATCCGTAATATCCGCTTGTTTGTTGATCTTTGTCTTTGAAAATTGGTTCAAACAATGAAATCATGTATTGGTCTGGATCTAAAATTACTGCATTTTTTCCTGCATCCTTTTCAATCATTTCACGATGAATTGTAACACCTTTAGCCTTTAATTCATCTAATGCAGATTTCAAATCTCCTACTAGAAATCCTATACTTATTCCATTTTCAACTGAACTACCAGTATGTGGTGCAGTTGATGATGCAGGATGTAAACTCAACAATGATCCAGTTATACCTAAATCTACCCAGGATTTTCTTTGTTCTTTGATTGGTAATCCAATAATTTCATTGTAGAATTTAATGGATTTGTCTAAATCTTTGACTGCCAAGATTACATTTCCAACTTTCTTGATATTCACAACAAATATGGAACAAAGTTGTTTAAATCAATTGCCATTTTTATTATAGATATTATAAAAACTGCTTTTATTCAACTTCAACCATGGTCTCAGTGCGTTCAACTCCACTGATTTTTTGAATTTGGTTTGTAACTTCTTTTATTTGAGATAATTGATTAACCTCAATAACTGCAACTGCGTCAAATTGACCGCTAGTTGGAAATGAATTACTTATGTTTGGTAATTTTCTTAATTTGACTGCAATTAATTTTTTTGGAGATTTTACTAAAATTATAGCCCTTACCATCCTAAATCAACCTCCACTTCAATTAGAGTTTCTGTTGTGACAATATCTCTAATATTTTTAAAATCAATTACCATTTGATTAATTTGTGTAATTTCCCCTTGCAATATTACGCTAATATCTGCTCTACCTGTAACTATCATCACTTGCTTGAGCACCTTCCTTTTTTTCTTTAATATCTCAACAACTGAATCAACTTTTCCAGGTTTGACAGTAATCAAACATAATGCCTGCACACAAATGATACGCTACTGAATCTGATAAGCATTACTAGTCTGATGCTTCTTGGGATCTTGCTTCTTCAAGATATGCTCTACGCTCTTCATTGACCTTTTCTTGATCAATTATAAGATCATCATCAACTATGACAATTCCACCATCATTACTAGACTCTTCTCTGATTTTTTTACTCTTAGAATTACCTTTAGTGACTTTTTTTGGAGTGTCTTTTGTAACTTTTTTAGGCTTTTCTTTTGTAACTTTTTTAGGCTTTTCTTTTGTAACTTTTTTAGGCTTTTCTTTTGTAACTTTTTTAGGTTTTGTCTTGGTACCTTTTTTTTCAACCATCAATATCGAAAATCCTGTGATTGAGTTGCTTTTAAGTATTTTGCACTTTTTTTGACTCTTTTTTATTTAATTTTCATCCATATCCATCTCAATTGGATCATATGTGATTTTAGTAATTTCATCTAAAACTATTTTCTTAACTTCATCTGGTGTTCCCATGTGATTTGAAACCATGTAATTTAGCTGATCCAATATGGCGTATTGTGCCCTTGAGCGTAATACATCTAACACTTCCTTTTCAACTGTAGGATGAAATTGAGTAATCCATTCTTCTGATTCATCTTCAATCATGATTTTTTGATTTTTACCTTGGATTTATTTCATACTAGATAATTTTTGAGATAATTGAAAAAGCCCTACATTGGTGTCAACAATTTACTCTTCAATGAACTTATCTAAAATTATAGATTTAACTTTATGATGGGAGGTGAAAGCAAATAGCAAAATTAGCAGATTATCAAATACATACAGATTCAGCATCATTGGCAAAAATTGATGGACAATCATTTACAATAGTCCAAATCGAGGATTCCAACTATACTCAAGGGGAGGAGGTTACCAAAGGCGTAAAATTAACTATGAAAGAATCATTTTCAATTGATGGAAATCAAATGAGTAAATTTCATACAACTCGTGTAGCCATTGTAAAAAAATTTTCCAATCAAAAACTCAGAGAGGATATCAATTCAGGTAAAGAAACACTTAATGTAAAATGTGTTTTAGAAAAATCTACCTCTGGAAAGAACTTCTTTAATTTAGTGGATGCATAAACAAGATGTTTCTACCCCCATAATTTTTGATTTTTTATTTTATTTTTATTTCGATAAATTATAAGATGATATTTTATAATATTTTTTAAATTATCTTCTACAGATAATTCTTTATCCAAACTAATACTCAGAAAATCAAAATAATCCTTATCTTGTAATTTTATTTCTATTTTTCTCAATGTAATACCTGGGCGAATATCTTGCTATCCTCATCTGCAATCATTCTAGCATGATTTTCACATACTCTCATGATTTCTTTAGCAAATGGTTTTTTGGAATTATTGTAATGTGAATATAATATTCTAAAATGCGATTCGGTATTACAACCTAAAATATTACAAATCATAAGATCATAAACTTGTCCATATTGAGCCTAAAAGCTGAGGTAATTGTATTATGATGATAAAATTGCCTGGAATCTTAAATGGTGCCGAGGGCATGATTTGAACAAGCGACAGCCCGGTCTTCAGCCGAGTGCTCTTCCAGGCTGAGCTACCTCGGCACTAAAAAAAATACTTTAGATGAGGGCATTAAAGTTTGTCTTTTTATGGTTTCCAAATAATATCTTGAATACCATTACGTTTATTGATTAAACGACCAATTACAAACATCAAATCAGACAGTCTATTGAGATAAATGATACAATTAGAATTAATCTCATCTTTATCACTTAATTTTACTACTAGTGTTTCAGCTCTGCGAATTATTGTCCTAACTTGATGTATTTGTGCAGCAGCAGTATCCCCTCCAGGTAAAATAAAATTTGTAATTGGAGACAATTCTAATTCAAAATTATCAATAATCTCCTCTATCTTTTCAATCATATCTAAAGAAATTCTATTTTTTAGATCATTGAGATTTTGATTGGATAAATCAGAACCCAGTATAAATAAATCATTTTGAATTTTACTTAAAACATCAATAATGTCCTTATCTAATACATTTGTTAAAACAACACCAATTGCAGCATTTGCTTCATCTACTGTGCCATATGCCATAATTCTTGAATGTGATTTTGAAATTCTAACATTTCCTTGTAATCCTGTATTTCCATCATCACCAGTTTTTGTATAAATTTTCATAACTTTGTTGTTTTCTCTCAACTATTATACAATTCGAAAAATTAAACTCAAAATTCATTAGTAGAAAATAATACAAGTAATTTATGACAATTTTAGAATTTTTTAAAAATGCATCTAATTTAAAAAACATACCTAGACAGGGATGGATTGACAAATTATCTATAAAACATCCAGAATCTGTTGCAGACCATAGTTATTCAATGGCTATTATGGCCATGGTGATATCTGATTTAGAAAATTATGACTCTGAAAAAATTATGAAAATGGTTCTCTTACATGATTTATCTGAATCAAAAATTGGGGATTTTACACCTGATCAAATAAGTAAAATCAAAAAAGAAAAAATGGAAAATGATGCATTTTATGAAATAACTAAAAAATTACCTGACAGCATCAAACATCAATATAATGAAATCTGGAACGAGTATCAAAATAATACTTCACCTGAATCAGATATTGTACATCAAATTGATAAATTGGAGATGGTATTACAAGCAAAAATATACCAAAAAGAGGGGTCATCTCAAGAAAATGTTACTCCATTTATAGAATCTGCAAAAATAGACATTACCCATCCTAAATTAAAAGAAATATTTACAATGATAGTTGAAGATAAATAAGAAAAATGTCTGAAACTGAAAAAGATGAATTAATTGATGCTCAAAAACAAATTATTGGTATACTATTTGAAGTCATAAAGAGATTACAAACAAATAATGATCTTGATGAGGAGTATTTTAAAATAATTACTGATTCAACAAAAAATGCAAAAAGAATTCAAGCAATATTAGATGAGCGAAAAGAAAATTCTAAAATTGTTGGAAGACTCTTAGAGCAGTTAGAAACTTAATTTCAACAACCGCAGTTATCATCAGGGATTATTCTTAGATGAGCTGTTTGTTGATATTTATCTTGAACATAACCTGAAAGATTTGTAATTCTTACTCGTGGTTCCTTTATTTTCCAGCTTCCCTCATTTTCAAACCAAAATTCAATTTCATCAACATTATATCTTTCACCCTTTTCAATAAGACCTCTGAAAATTTTTTTGATCTCTTCAACTTCGATTTCAGTAAGTTTTGATTTATCTTGAACAAAAGTTGTAATTTCATTTAATTTTATTATTACTGGGTTTGTTAATGGCAATACCAATCTTTAGAGATGATTTGTATAACTATCTTTTGAGATGTTTTTATAACAACTAGATAATTTAATCAATATGCAGTACTTTCAGGCACTAAAATTAGGTCAAAAACGCGTTGCACAAGCAAGAGAATATCTCAATACATTAACAAATGGTAAAGCAATGCCTGCACTTGCATTAATTGATACTAAATCTAACGTATGGACACCAGTAGGTGAAGAAAATCTCTATGCATTTGTAGATGAATCAGCAGGATTCATTTTAACTGATAATAGCGGGTATATCCTGGCATTAGTGGATAACTCTGGGTCTTCAAAGACAATAGTTCAAGGAGTTACACAATTACAAAAAGAAAATCTAGAAAAAGTATTTCAAAAAGACAATATAGCAAAATTTGAAGGCAAAGTTATACTTCCAATTTAAATTTTTAATAAATAATTTTTGCGTCCCTTAAATTCAGTGATAGCCAATTTTCAATAATATGACAAAACCAGAACTTGAGAAAAAAATCTTTTTACATTTAACCAAAGTTAAATTTTCAACACATGATGAAATGAAAAAACTTTTCAAATGTACAGATAAGGACTTGATAAATATTATTAGCAAGAATTCTAAAACAGCATCAGACCCTTTAGGATTTATTCTAGTAAACAAGGATAATACTCCACATAGATATTCATTAGAACCAACAAATTATGATACAATTCACATGCAAGTAAATAATTATTTAAAAGGTATTAACGGGATATTGACATTATGTTATAGAAATTTATCAGTGCAATCAACTTTATTTGAAAATAATTCTGGTACAACTAGTCTAAATAAAAAAGGAATTGATATTTTAGATAACATTAGTTTAATTTTAGACCGTATTCAACAATTATCTTTTCTTATCACATATTACAAATCAATTAATAAAATTCCTAAAAATATGATTTCTCTTGCAAACGAGGATCATACTAAATGCATAAACATGTATTGTAAAATAATTAAAAAATTACAAAATATTGTCAATAAAGAAAAATCACAACAACAAGCAATAGACCTGTATTTGTTTAAACACCAATTTGTGGTCAATCATCTAACTTCTATAATTTAGGCACTGATTTTAGAGCATAAAGTCAAATCTAATAAAATCATACAAAGAAAACCTTTAGTTATCATATACAAATAGTAACAAAATGAGTAAATTTTCCCAAGAAATTGAAGTTAGTGGACATTTGATTGATTCATCTATCCTAACAAAGATTTTTGATAAAATTATGGATTTGAAAGGGGAGTTTAATGTCGATGAGATTAATGTTGGATCACAGAAAAAAGACCAATCTTATGCAAGACTAACAATTACTGGAAAAAATCAAGCTCACCTAGATGAAATTCTAAATACAGTTTATCGTCAAGGTGCAATATCAAAAATACAAAAAGAAATTAAATTAAAAAAATCACCAAAAAATTTTGTAATGCCAGATAATTTTTACAGCACTACAAACAATCACACTCAAGTTTTCCTTAATGGCAAGTGGATATCAGTTGAAAATATGATGATGGACAAATGTATTGTTCTAAAAGGAAACAAAGCATACTGTGTTCCAGTACGTGATGTAAAAAAAGATGATCAAATTGTTGTAGGTGATGATGGAGTTAAAATTACACCACCAGAGCGTCCAAGAGAGGGGGTAAATGTATTTGAATTTATGGGAAGTTCAAGTTCAAGTGAAAGACCAACTCAACATATTGCAAAACAAGTTGCTGATGATATCTTTAATACAAAAAAGAGTGGTGGTAAAATTATAATCGTTGGAGGTCCTGCAATTGTTCACACTGGTGCTGATGATTCTGTAGCTGAATTAATTAGATTAGGCTATGTTGATGGAGTTTTAGCAGGAAATGCACTTGCAGTTCACGATATAGAATATGCAACACTTGGAACATCATTAGGAATGAATGTAAAAGATGCAACATTAGCATATCATGGTCATAGAAATCATATGGATACGATTAATGCAGTATTCAAGGCAGGATCAATTTCTAATATGGTTAAAAGTAAAAAATTAACTAAAGGCATAATGTATGAATGTGTAAAAAATAATGTTCCATTTGTTTTAGCAGGTTCTATTCGTGATGATGGACCATTACCAGATGTAATTACTGATGTTGCAGACGCTCAAAGAGAGTACAAGAAAATTCTCAAAGGCGCAGATATGGTAATAATGATTTCAACCATGCTTCATTCAATTGCAACTGGAAATATGCTCCCAGCTAGCGTAAAGGTAATTGTTGTAGACATTAGTCAACCAACAGTTACCAAGTTAATGGATAGAGGAACATGGCAAGCTTTGGGCATTGTATCTGATGTTGGAGCATTTTTGCCAATGGTTTTACAACAAATTAAAAAAAGATCAAAATAGATTTTAGTTATTTATGAAATATCTATTCCAAGACGTCTTGCACATGCAATAGCTGACTTTCCATCGTCTTCTGTAATTCCGTATTTCATTAATTGTTCTGTGTATTTTGTACCCAAATTTTGGGTATTTTCACGATAATACTCCCTCAATATCACCCCAACACGGTCATCCAATCTTTTTCTTGTTGCATCATTCATTCCTGCTTGTAAAATAGTAGAATCAGAATGTGCAAGAATTTTAATAAATTCTATATCTTCTAGTGATAAATCTGTCATATGCCGATTTGTTTTTTCAATAGATTCAATGTTAATGCAGGATCAGCTTTTCCTTTAGTAGCTTGCATTACCTTACCTACTAGATAGTTGATAGTTTGAGGGTTTGATTTTGCTTGAACTACAGCTTCTGATTCATCAGCAATTATTTTACCAATAATTTTTAGTAATTCTGTTTCATCAGAGACATTTCCTAAATCTAATTCAGAAATTATCTGTGATACACTTTTTCCTGTTTTTAAAATTTGATGTAATGCATTTTTTGAAGAATTTCTAGATACCTTACCTGTTTGAATTGCATCAGCTAAATCTCTTAAATGAGTTGCAGTAAGTTTTGAGGCTTCACGTTTCTCTCTAGTATCTTCTAATCCCATTAATTCAGTTGTTATAATATTTGCAATCTCTTTTGCATTTGATTGTGAATGTGATTTTTCAAACAAATCTGAATAAAATTTATCTGAAGACAAAACATCTGCAACTTGTTCTGGAATTTGATATTTTGTAATGTATCTATCTTTTTTTGAGCTAATACTTTCAGGCATTTTTAATTTTAATTCAGTTTTAATTTCAGGATTAATTTTTACCCAGGGTATATCACCTTCAAGAAAATAACGATAATCCATATCTTCTTCCTTTGAACGTGCTGATACAGTTATTTTTCGTCTATCATCCCAATGACGTGTTTCTTGTACAACTGGTATGTTTCTATCATGTAGACTCTCTTGTCTTGTAATTTCAAAATGTGCAGCTTTTTCTAAATCATGAAATGAGCCAATGTTTTTGATTTCAACTTTATGTCCTCCATGTGTAGATACGTTGGCATCTGCCCTCATTGCACCTTCTAAGCTTGGGTCTGCTACCCCTAGATTTTTTAGTAAATCTGATAGTATGTTAAGAAAATCACGCACCTCTTTTGGCGTTTCAAAGTCAGGTTCTGTAACAATTTCAACTAAAGGAGTACCTGCGCGATTGTAATCAACTAATGTGATTTGATTTTTTGAGGAGCTTCCTTCATAGATTATTCTGCCAGGATCCTCTTCTAGCTGAATTCTAGTAATTCTAATTTTTTTGTCTCCAACTAAGATTGTTCCTGGACCACCGACACTTGTATCTCCATAGATGTTTAATTGAGTAATTTGGAAATTTTTAGGTAAATCAGGATAAAAATAATTTTTTCTAAAAAATGCAATTTTATCAGGTGTAGTACAATTTAATGCCATTGCAATCATTGTTGCTTTTTTTACTGCTTCCTGATTTAGTCTTGGTAAACTTCCTGGCATTCCAGCACATACAGGACAGATATTTTCATTTGGTTTGAATTCACGATAGTTTGCCTTACATGAACAAAATAATTTACTTTGTAAATTTGTTAATTGACAGTGAATCTCTAAACCAATTTTTGTCATATTGGTACCTCAGGTAGTTTAACAGTTTGTTCTAAAGCATATGCTGCTTGTAATAGTAATTTATCATTCATAGAATTTGCCAAGAGTTGAATTCCAATTGGTAATCCATTTACTATTTTAAATGGAATTGAAATTGCAGGTTTTCCAGTTAGATTTGCTGTAACTGTGTTAATGTCAACTAAAAATAGAGATACAGGATCATTAATTTTTTCTCCAATTTTAAATGGCAATATTGGAACTGTTGGTGAAATAAGTAAATCAAATTTCTTAAATGCCTCATTGATTTCTTTAGTTAATTTACTTTTTACTTTCATTGCTTTAAGAAAATACTTTCCAGCATGTCCTGCAGATGGTACAAATCCTCCAATTATCATTCTACGTGTTACCTCAGGTCCAAATTTTTTTCTTGTTTTTGAAATGTATGAATTAAACTCGTAACCTTCAACTGGCATTTCATATCCATATCTTAAATTATCATATCTAGCTAAATTGCTTCCTGCCTCAGTTGCAGTAATTGTATAATATGCAGCAACAGAATACTTTACCATCCCCAATGATACCTCTTCACAAATTGCCCCTAGTCCCTCAAGTTTTGAAATTGCCTCCTTTGTAGCAGTCATTACCTCTGGATCAATACCATCACCAATCATTTCAGTAATTATTCCAATTCTTTTGCCCTTGATTCCTGCATCAATATTTGCCAAATAATCCTCATTGTTGTTGTTTACTGTAGTGTTATCGTTAGGATCAATTCCTGCAATCAGATTTAGCATAAATGCAGTATCCTTTACAGTTCTAGCAAGTGGTCCTATCTGTTCAATGCTATTTGCATATGAAATTAATCCATATCTGCTGATTAAACCATAAGTTGGTTTGTAGCCAACAGTAGAGCAAAAGCTAGCAGGGTTTCTAACAGAACCCCCAGTATCAGAACCCAATGATGCAACACATTCATAGGAACTCACAGATACTGCACTTCCCCCTGATGAACCGCCTGGCACATATTCTGTATTCCAGGGATTTTTGCTTGGACCAAATGCACTAAATTCAGTTGATAGTCCCATGGCAAATTCATCCATGTTTACTTTACCAATAAAAATTGCATCTTGTTTTTTTAATTTTGAAATTACTGTTGCATCATATGGTGCAACAAAGTTTTCAAGCATTTTTGATGCACATGTAGTTTTACTATCTTTTATGCATATGTTATCTTTAATTGATATTGGCATTCCAAAACATGCTCCAAGTTTTTCACCAGATTTAATTTTTTTATCAATGTTGCGAGCTTGATCAAGTGCTTTGTCATTAATTGATAAAAATGCATGAAGTTTATCCTCAACTTTATTAATTCTTTCAAGTGTTTTTCCAATAAATTCTTCTACAGAAATATTACCATTTTTAGCTTCTTGGACAAATTCAAGGGCAGAAATTTTTAGATTCATCATTACATCTTTGGTGCTCGTACATAGGTTCCTTTGTAATGATTCATTTTTTCAATAAGCTTTTCAGCAAAGGGAATGTATTCATCACGTCTTAATTCTTCAATTGAAATTTCTGGCATCGAGATTTCTTCAGACTCTACTCCTGCAGAATCTAAAATATCAAAATAACTAATTATTGTTTGAACTTTTTCTAAATATTCTGCATTATCATCAACATCTATTTTCATTAATTTTGAAACATGTTCAATTTCTTCAACAGTAACCATTTTCTATACTCACATTTGGTTAATCTATCAATCTTCCTATAAAATGTAGGCACTACATGTAATTATTTTTAAAATTTGGCCACAAGGTAGCGCGATAATTCGGAAAGATGCGTTAGTTGAATTATCGCAGCCCAGCATTACCTATGGCAATGTATTGATTTGAAAAATTTTCATAAAATAAAAAAACAATAAAAAAATTGATAATTACAGTAATTTTGGTTTATACAAAATTTATGCCTAGATTAACATGAATTCCAGTTTGGTTCAAATCCCCCTTCTTTTCATGATCCTTTCTAATCTTGGCTTGACTTGTATCTCTAAATTTTCATAAAATAAAAAAACAATCAAAAAATTGATTATCAAATCAAAAAATTATCATTAAAACTATTAGTCAGGATTCCAATTCAGTACCTAATGCATCAGCAATAATATTTGCCCAATTAAATGCTGCAACAACAGATGTTATCTCCACAATTTGTTTATCATCATATCCATGTTTTTTTAAAATTTGATGATCATCATTTGTTGTCATGTTTGCAGAATCATTAATTTTTAATGCATAGTTTAATGCAGCTTTTTCTTTATCTGAAAAACTAGCAAAATTATTTTTAAGGTCTGCAATTTTCTCATCAGTAAATCCCATTAATTGCAGTAACATTCCATGAGCTTGTGTGCAGTATTTACATGAATTAGCATTTGATACTACAACTGCAATAGATTCTTTTAGAATTCTTGGAATTGATGATTCACGAAGTAAAATAATTTTTACTCCATCCCAAAACCATTTTGCAATTTGTGGATCAATTGAGGTAGTTTTTAAAATATTTGGAATTTTTCCAATTTGGAGTTCATCATTAATTTCTTTATACAATGCTGCAATCTCAGGATTCATTATGTCTCCCTCTTTTACAAATGGCATGTATTGTATGAATTTATATTTCAATAAAAATTTTAAGATAAAATCAATTTAAACAAAATCAAATATGCTCTAAATCCAATATAACTTTGATTTTATGGCACTAATTTTAGATATTGAAATACACTTTGAAAATTAATTGTACTTTATTTTAATAAAAGAAATTCGATTTACTCATATAATCAGACTACAAATAAACAACTATGGCTTTTACTAGATGCAATTCTTGTAAGGAATTAAGATTTGATAAAAAAGCTAATCGCTGTACAAACTGCGGATATCAAATTGGAAGTTTGTAATTGTATAATCTATTTTTTAGGTGATTCATCAGAATGGGGCTTCATTACCACCTTATCTGAGCCTTTACAGGGCTTTTCACCATTAAAGTGCTTATGAATTTGCCAGTTTGCGCCTTTTGGAAATTTTAAAACAATGTGACCAGTTTTCCATTTCTGACACCATGCACAAAATATCTTTGGAGCATTAGATTTTGACATGTGAAAATTACCTGAATTTGCCATTACTGTTATCTAATTTTGTGGGGTATTTAGTAATTAATCATTTTTTAAAAGATGATTTTTTTTAAATATAGTAAAAAACTCACCATATTATTGAATTCTCTATTTGTCATTGCAATAGTTGTAATTCTTGGAGTTATGCTTCCAAGTGCATTTGCTCAACCTGTATTGTATGATGATAATTTGATTATTGAAGTATATGCCGGTGAAATTGGTTGGGGATACACTACAATGACATTTGTTGGTGATGATATCTTACTTGTAGAAAAATTAGGCAATGTTAAATTAATTCGTGATGGTGTAATACATCGAGACCCAGTTTTACAAATAGATGTTAATCCAGTTAGAGAAAGTGGTTTACTAGGTATTACAAGTGTTGGCTCTACAGTTTATCTTTATTTTACAGAAATTAATTCAGAAAAAGAACAGCTAGGAAATAGAATTTACAAATATGATTGGAATGGTGAAAAATTAGTAAATCCTGTTTTGATTAAAGAGTTACCATCTAATGAATATCATAACAGTGGAGCTATGGTTACTGGTTTAGATGGACAAGTGTATGCAGTAGTTGGTGATACTGGAAAATATGGTCCACTTCAAAATCAACCACTTGAGAATCTTTATCCACCAGGAATTAAAGACTACATGGATACTAGTGTAATTTTACGTGTAGACCCTGATGGTCCATATCATGCAATTGGAATTAGAAATAGTTTTGGTCTTGCAATAGACCCAGTTAACGGAAATTTATGGGATACAGAAAATGGGGATGATGATTTTGATGAAATTAATTTAATTCAAGATAAATTTAACAGCGGCTGGGAGACGATAATGGGACCTGCAACTCTATCAGAAATTGCCAGTCTGCCAGTATACGAGGATTATCAATATGCTGATCCAAAATTTAGTTGGCAAAAAGTTGTTGCACCTGCAGCAATAAGTTTTGGAAATTTTAAAGAAACTAGAGATTATGATAATTCTATTTTTGTAGGTGATTGTAATAATGGACATTTGTATAAATTTCAATTAAATCAAAGTAGAGATGGATTTGTATTTTCAAATTCAGATTTGCAAGATAATTTAGTTAATGAAAACGATTCTACAGATGAAATTATGCTTGGAACAGGTTTTAGATGTATTACAGATATTGAAAGAGGTCCAGATGGATTTCTTTACTTGGTATCACATGGTGAAAGTGTAATTTATAGAATTTTACCAATAGCTGCTGCTGAAAAATCTTTAGAGACAGAGGTTATTGCATCAGAGTCTGAGGAGATACAATCAGAAATTACTACATCTGAAGAAGGAGGCGGCGGTTGTCTAATTGCAACTGCCACCTATGGAACTGAACTAGCACCACAAGTTCAACGATTAAGAGAGTTAAGAGATAATTCCCTGTTACAAACCGCCTCTGGAACTTCATTCATGAGTTCATTCAATAATTTCTATTACTCTTTTAGTCCAACTATAGCAGATTGGGAAAGAGAAAATCCTGTTTTCAAAGAGGCAGTAAAGATTGCAATCACTCCAATGATTACAAGCTTATCTTTGATGGAAAATGCAGAAACTGAATCAGAAGTTTTAGGAATTGGAATTTCATTGATCATACTAAATCTTGGAATGTATATTGGAATTCCAGCTGTTGTAATTGTTGGTATTAGAAAGAGATTCTAAACTTGTATTTATGAAAAATGCTTAAGTCAATAGATTGATTTAGAATATTATTTAGATTAATCCTTTATTTAGACCAGCTAGTACCACTTGTGCCCGTTTTCTCACCTCAGGCATATCTTTTAACCGTTTGATTCCAAACAACTGCTGAGCCATTCGGTAATTTCCTGCAAACTCCTCTTGGTTTCGATCTAGAAAATCCCAATACAAGGTTGTGAATGGGCAGGCATTTTCTCCAGTTCTAAGTTTTGGATCATAAACACAACCTTTGCAGTAATTACTCATCTTTGAAATATAAGCACCTCCTGCTGCATATGGCTTGGTCATCATCACACCATTATCTGCATGTAATCCCATACCAATTATATTTGGCACCATTACCCAATCGGTGGCATCTAGAAATACTCGTCGCATCCAAGCTAAGAATTGTTGTGGATTAGTGCCGGTAATTAAAGCTAAATTACTAAGCAACATCAGACGTGGAATATGGTGAACCCAACCGCGGTTCTCAATATCCTCTAAATTACTCTTAATACAATTCATTTTTGTCTTACTTGAATCATCAAATAACGGCAATAACTTCACCTTAGCCTTTAGATGGTTTAGCTCCTTGTAATCTTGCCCTAGATACCAATACATCCCATTTACATACTCTCGCCAGCCAATGACTTGCCTGATAAAACCTTCTGCAGAAGCAATTGGAATATCCCCTTTTTCAAATCTTTTAATCGCAGCATCTAATACTTGCGCTGGGTGAAGCAGACCATTGTTTAGATAGGGACTAAGCAATGAATGGTGAAGTGCCCAGTTATCAACTGTCATCGCATCCTCATATGGACCAAAATTGGCAAAGTGATTATCAAGGAAGTTTTTTAAAGCCTTTTTGGCACCCTGGCTACTAGTTGCCCAAGTTGTAACTGGTTTAATACCAAGCTCAGAAGCAATCTTGATATCAATCTCATCTGGCTTGTGTTCTAAGTAAGGTGGAAATTTATAAGATTTAGGAAGTGGTGAGCGGTTCTCCTTATCAAAATTCCAAGCTCCTCCTACTGGCTTTCCTTTTTCAACTAAAACATTTAAGCGAAGCCGCTGGCTTCGATAAAAGGACTCCATGACATAACTTTTTTGTCCGTCAGCCCATTGATTAAAAATCGCCGGAGAAGTGAGAAAGAAATCATTTTCAACAAATGAGACACCAAAACCAGATAGTGATTGTTTCAATCTGAAGGAGGAGGGGGTGGCTGCAATTATCGGCAGCTTTGGATACTTATCTTGAATCTGCTTTAACCCATCAACTGTGGTAGCACCTTTTTGATAGATAACGGTATAGCCATTTGCTTTTAAGGATTCAACAAAATGAGCAGCGCTAGATAAGAGATAGTAGAGCCTTACCTTGCTACCAAATTCGGGGGTAAGCATTCGCGCACTCTGCACCAAAACAATTAGATCATCCTTTGGATTAGCACCCTTTAGGGCTCCATGATTTGCATTTAATTGGTCATGGCTCACATAAATAATTCGCTTCACTTACCACCACATCACAATATGTTAGGACATTCATGGATAAATATATGGTCAATGAATAGTTTAAAGCTCGATTTGTACAGATGATATATTATTTACTCATAAATCCTGAATTTGAAAATGGAATTAATCCTTAAGTTAATACAAAATTTAGAGAGTCAATGAATAAAATCATTCTAGTTACCCTTCTAACTGTAATTTTTTTTAGTTCAGTATTTACGGCAAATTCTGCTTTTGGAGCTGATTAAACAAAAGAAGCTGATGCAAAGGCATTGGAGAAAAAGAAAGTAGCTGATGCAAAGAAAGTAGCAAACAAATGTGCAAATTTGGTTAAAGGTACATTACTGGCAAATTGTGATATTCATGAAATGGATTTACATGGAAAAGACATTAGTGGTGCAAAACTTAATGGTGCAAACTTTCAAAATTCAAACCTTAGTGGTGCAGACCTTAGTGGTGCAGACCTTAGTGGTGCAAAAGGGTTAGATTAAAATAAAAATAATAATTAACTTCTAAACTCACATTAGTGAATAATGCTTAAGTCATAAAAAACAGAATTGAGATAATGAATAAAATAACAACATTAGGAATCTCCCTAATGTT
>SXGU01372082.1_pt1 | contig 60306 bp, 66 predicted proteins | sample 3174531 | NCBI WGS metagenome assembly SXGU01 (sample SAMN11356863, study PRJNA531348) | freshwater metagenome | isolation source: freshwater sample F1-140 | place: China: Fuxian Lake, Yuxi | collected 2017-12-25 | reverse complement strand
CGAGTTCGATTCTCGCTCCCGGCACCAAATATTCATCGAACTTTTTAATAGAGCAGGTATCGAAATACTGTGATTCAAGTGAGAAAATTAAAAAAAGATAATTTGAGCGAATTTACCCTACGTCCCAATCCTGCAATGCCTTGGAGGACGATAAAAAAAATTTATTCCTTTTTCTTTATTTTTATTTTAATCATCACTTGCGTGCTTTTCTATTACCGTTTGTATCTTGCTATACCCTTTTATGGGATTGAAATTTTTTTGCTCGGTTATGCCCTATACATTACGTGTCTTAAAAGTACTTTTTATCAGATTATTAGAATAAATGCGCGAACTATTGAAATTAAAACAGTCCAAGGAAAAAAAATTAAAAAAGCGGTATTTAATCGTGACTGGTCCAAATTTAAGTTGGTAAGCACCTATTTTAATAGGCCAAGTTTCATTGTGATTAGCTCACATGGAAATGAGACTCGCGTTGGAGATTTTTTATGTGAAAATGAGCGGTTAGATTTATTTAAGAAAATTGCCTAATGATTTTTTTGCGTATTGATTTTAAAAAAACATACTGATAGCATTGATGTTAGACTTGATGCAATTTTTATACCAGAGTTGACTTTTAGCGTAGGGATACTATATGTATTTGAATGAATGGATGAAAAATTTTTTGTTTAAGCTTGTATTTGTAGTTTCGGCTTTTTTCTTTTTAAGCCCGGATATATTACATGCTGAATGGGGTCTAAATATGACTCAAGGCGTCACTCCAATTAGTCAGGATGTTTACAACATGCACATGACGACTCTTTATGTGGTCACTGTCATTGGTATTTTAGTTTTTGGTGTAATGTTTTGGTCTATTTTCCATCATCGAAAATCGAAAGGTGTAAAACCGTCAAAATTTTCCCACAGCACAAGCGTGGAGGTTATTTGGACACTCATACCTTTTATTATTATTGTTTCTCTAGCAATTCCAGCTACTAAACTTCTTGCGAGAATGGACGACACTTCTGAATCTTCAATTACAGTGAAAGCTACCGGTTACCAATGGAAATGGAAATATGATTACATAAATGAAGATGTAACCATCTACAGCAACATGGCAGAAGACAGCGTGGAAGCAAGTCAAAGAAATTCAGGTATTGATCCAAAAGCTACAGATAATTACCTTCGTAATACAGATACAGCTCTTGTGCTCCCCGTCGGTAAAAAAATTAGAATTCTCACTACAGCAAATGATGTTATTCATGCATGGTGGGTCCCTGATTTAGGCTGGAAAAGAGATGCTATCCCAGGTTTTATTAATGATAATTGGACAATTATAAACAAAGAGGGTGTATATCGAGGTCAATGTGCCGAGCTTTGTGGCAAAGGTCACGGGTATATGCCTATCGTGGTGAAAGCTGTGCCAGAGAAAGAATATACAGCGTGGATTGAAGGAACAAAGCTTGCACTCAAATCTAAAAATGCAAGCAGTGATAAAGATTTCACTATGGATGAATTAAGAGCTAAAGGCGAAGGTGTTTATAAGGCGAATTGCCTAGCTTGTCATCAGGCTAATGGTCAGGGTATCAAGGGAGTTTTTCCAGCAATTGATGGAAGCCCACTTGCAAATCTGAAAGAGAATATTCCTGCGCATATTCATCAAGTTATTTATGGTAAGGGGGTTATGCCAGCTTTCGGTGAGCAATTGTCGGATACAGATATTGCTTCAGTTGTAACATTTGTTAGAAATAACTGGGGCAATAAGACCGGGCATATTATTCAACCCAAAGATGTTGTTGCAGCTAGAAAAAAATAAATTTAGTTTAATTTTTTAAAATAGGAATTTAAATATGAGTTCACAAACCATAGCAGATCACGATCACCACGATCATAAACCCGTCGGCATTAAGCGCTGGTTATTTTCTACGAATCACAAAGACATAGGTACTATGTATTTAGTATTTGCATTGATTATGTTTTTTATTGGTGGTTCGATGGCAATGGTTATTCGTGCAGAGTTATTCCAACCGGGCTTGCAATTTGTAGATCCGCAGTTTTACAACTCTATGGTTACTGTCCATGCGCTTGTTATGATCTTCGGCGCTGTGATGCCAGCTGGTGTTGGGCTTGCTAATTGGATGATACCGATCATGATTGGCGCTCCCGATATGGCTCTTCCCCGAATGAATAATATGAGTTTTTGGATTTTGCCTTTTGCTTTTGCTCTACTTTTAGGTACTTTATTTATCGATGGGGGAGGCCCTGCAGGAGGTTGGACTATGTATCCACCCCTAGTGCTTCAAACAGGAAAAGCATTTCCATATTTAATATTCGCAGTGCACTTCTTAGGTGTCTCTTCTATTATGGGTGCAATCAATATTATTGCTACAGTATTTAATATGAGAGCGCCGGGTATGACTTTAATGAGATTGCCTTTGTTTGTCTGGACTTGGGTTATCACTGCCTTTTTACTTATTGCTTCTATGCCAGTTTTAGCAGGCGCAGTAACAATGCTTCTCACAGATAAATATTTTGGTACAAGCTTTTTTAATGCTGCTGGGGGAGGTGACCCAGTGTTATTCCAACATATTTTCTGGTTCTTTGGCCATCCGGAAGTTTATATCTTAATCCTGCCTGCATTTGGAATTATTTCTCAAATTATCCCAACTTTTGCAAGAAAGCCACTGTTTGGTTATGCGTCTATGGTTTACGCAACTGCTTCAATCGCAATTCTTTCCTTCTTTGTATGGGCCCACCATATGTTCACTGTTGGTTTACCTATCACTGGAGAATTATTTTTTATGTATGCAACGATGTTAATAGCTGTCCCCACAGGCGTTAAAGTTTTTAACTGGGTTGCAACAATGTGGAAGGGTGCAATGACTTTCGAAGCCCCAATGTTATTTGCAATAGCATTCGTTATCTTATTCACAATAGGAGGGTTTTCAGGACTGATGTTAGGCATAACCCCTGTAGATTTTCAATATCATGATACTTACTTTGTTGTAGCTCATTTCCATTATGTATTGCTTACAGGGGCGGTATTTGCACTTATGGCTTCCGCTTACTATTGGCTTCCTAAATGGACAGGCTACATGTATGACGAGAAGTTAGCCAAAATTCATTTCTGGTTATCTGCTATTGCTTCAAATGTTCTCTTTTTTCCACAGCATTTTTTAGGTTTAGCGGGTATGCCAAGAAGAATCCCAGATTACAGCGTTCAGTTTGCAGATTTTAATATGATTTCAAGTCTTGGTGGATTTGCTTATGGTATTTCGCAATTATTATTCGTATATATAGTTATTAAATGTGTTCTAGGTGGTAAAAAAGCTACGAGTCAAGTTTGGGAGGGTGCACGTGGTTTAGAGTGGACATTAAGTTCACCGCCGCCATTTCATTCATTTACTAAGCCACCAAAAGTTACAAAAGCATTAATGGATTATTGATGGTTAAAAAAGGATTTGAGGATAATAATACGGTAATAGTTAAAAAAAGGAATAAGCGATTGGCTCTAATTCTGGGTCTAATCGCTTTTTCTCTTTATATAGGATTTCTTTTAAGCAATATGAAATGACCAAAGTTGGTGGTATTAAACGGACAGCAGTTATTTTAACAATGGTTACGTTGTTAATGTTCGGTTTTGGATATGCGCTCGTGCCTTTATATGATGTTTTTTGCGAAGTAACTGGATTGAATGGGAAAACGGGGCGGATATCTAATGCAGAAGCGTCAAAATTAGTTGTTGATAACCAGCGGTTTATTACTATTCAGTTTGATTCGAATATAAATGGCAATTTAGCATGGAAATTAAAGGCTGATCAAAATATTTTAAAGGTTAATCCAGGTAAATTTTATGTTGCAACCTACACGGTTGAAAATATGATTAATGAAGAAATAGTGGGGCAGGCAATACCAAGTGTTTCCCCCCAAATTGCTTCGCTTTATTTTAAAAAGTCTGATTGTTTTTGTTTTAGAAATCAAGTGTTAAAGCCTGGTGAGAAGAAAAAGCTTACTGTCCGTTTTGAAGTAGATAAAGATATACCAAAAGATGTGGAATCTCTTACTTTGTCATATACTTTTTTTAGAGCTTTGAAAGACAATAAAAAAGCAAGTTAGATTATTTCAATAAATTATTAATTAATAATAGGAAAATATATGGTGAGCAAAGATATCTATTTTATTCCTGAACCAAGCAAGTGGCCAATTGTTGCTTCACTCGCATTATTTACTACTTTCATTGGCGGAGCTATGCTCTTAAATCAATCTTCTAATGGTAAATATGTATTGATATTAGGAGCGATGGGGATTATTTATATGTTTGCTGGTTGGTTCTCTAGTGTTATTAGTGAAAGTCTCTCTGGCTCTTATAATAGGCAAGTAGATGTAAGCTTTAGGATGGGTATGGGCTGGTTTATCTTTTCTGAAGTTATGTTTTTTGCAGCTTTTTTTGGTGCTTTATTCTATGCGCGGGTCTTATCTGTGCCCTGGCTAAGTGGTGAGGGCCACGGAGTTGCGACGCATCAATTTTTATGGCCTGCATTTAAAGCTGCATGGCCTATGTCAGTGATGCCAAATCCAGCAAGTTTCACTGCTTATAAAGATACTATTCCCGCAACTGGGATTCCTGCAATTAATACCTTGTTACTTTTAACGAGTGGAGTGACGATTACATTTGCACATTGGGCCCTCAAAAAAGTACAAAGAAATCATCTTTGCGCTTGGCTTGCTGCTACCGTCTTATTGGGAGCACTATTCGTATACTTACAAGCGGGCGAGTATCATCATGCTTACAGTGAATTAAATTTAAAACTTAGTTCAGGCATATATGGATCAACTTTTTTCCTGCTTACAGGGTTTCATGGTTTTCATGTAACTATGGGAGCAGTTATGATATTGGCAATTTTGTTTAGATCACTTAAAGGACATTTTACAAAAAATGATCACTTTGCTTTTGAGGCAGTTGCTTGGTACTGGCATTTTGTTGACGTAGTCTGGCTAGGATTATTTATATTTGTCTATTGGCTTTAGCTAGGTAATTAAAAAAGCGCTAGGTGTAGCGCTTTTTTAATTTATATGCCATGAGGGTGAATTAGGCCTGTATAAAAACCATAAAACAGCAAGAAAAATAAGAAAACAGATAGACCAACTCTTAAAGAGAGCGAAGTTACCATTCTATTCGACTTCTTTTTTTTATCTTTAATGAGAAAAAAAAGCCCTGCTGAAAGTGATAATAGAATGCCAAATAGTATAACTACTACAAGAGCTTTAAATAATAATTCACCATTCATAAACTAACCTTAACCTTCACACAATCTTGAAATTTTTATTCAATAATATCAGCATGCATTATAAGTTATTACCTAGCCTAATATTTATTATTTTTTTTATTCTTTTTATCAAGTTAGGTTTTTGGCAGATTGATCGAGCTGAGCAAAAAAAAATAATTAATACGGCATATGTTGAGAGACAAAAACAACCCCCAATTATATTAAATAATGAAAGCATTCAAATACAGAAAAAAGATATTATCTGGCATCAAGTCACTTTGAGCGGAGAGTTCTTAAATGACAAAAATATAATTTTAGATAATCAAGTCCATAAAGAAAAGGTTGGGTTTTTAATTTATACTCCATTCAAGATTACAGATGTTAATAAAATTATCTTAATTAATAGAGGTTGGTATCCTTTATCTAGCTCTAGAAATGACATTCCTCAAATATCACCTATCTACGGCTCACAATTAATTGAGGGTGAAATTAATCAAATGCCATCTCCGGGAATCTCACTAGGTAAAGTTGTGACAGAAAAATTAGATAAATCTTCATATAGAATTCAGAGGATGGAATACGATGTTCTAAGTTCTTTAATAAGTAAAGATTTAATGACGTATGTTGTGAAGCTTAAAAAACCAATTTTTGATAAAAATCATATTTTAGATTCTTCTATTCCAGTCCCAGATTACGATAAAAATTATGGTTATGCTTTCCAATGGTTTGCAATGGCTTTCACCCTTTTTATTATCTTTATAAGATTAGGTATTAAAAAAAATGAAATTAAATAATGTCTTTAAATCCCGCTTAAAGCTACTAGGTATTGTATTTTTATTTTTTATGCCTGTAATTTATGCATGGTACTTAGTTTTTTTTACCGATTTTAAAATGAATTCAAGGGGTATAGAGCATGGCTTATTAATTACTCCAATTATTCAACTTGGTAATTTAGAATTGATAGAGCCCTTAACTCAAGAAACAAATGAATTATTTGGAAAATGGACATTAGTCTCTTTTATAAATAATAAATGTGATAAGGAGTGTGAATACCAATTATTTGAATTAAGACAAATTAGGTTAGCAGTTGGTAAAGATGGAAACAAAGTTCAGAGAGTGGCGATAGCTAAAGATAATAATTTAATCTCATCTGCGCAGCTTAAATTAAGTCAAGGCCTACTTTTATTAAAAGATGATAAAGATTTAAAACTGAAACTAAATAATCTTTTTAAAGTATATCCAGCTTTTGATAGAGAATCTATTTATTTGATAGATCCCTATGGTAATTTGATGATGCATTATAAAAAAGGAACAAACCCATCAGGAATTATTAAAGATCTAGAGCGATTGATTAAAATTTCAAAATAGCTAGTGAAGAAGATGTTTTTTTAAAAGATCATTTAATTGTTTAAAATCTATTTCACCTATGACCTTGTCAAGAACTTTTCCATCTTTATCAATTAGTATTGAAGTGGGTGTGATACGAATATTCTCAAAAGATTTTGCGATATGTCCATCGACATCTAATACAATCGGGAAGGGAATTTTATTTCTCTCAGAAAAATTAAGAACCTGATTTGGAGGGTCGTAGCTCATAGATACAGCGATGATTTCTAGGCCTTGATTTTTAAATTGCTTATAGGTTTCAGAAAGATAAGGCATTTCTTTAATACAAGCAGGGCAGTCTGTTGCCCAAAAATTAATAATTGTGAATTTATTTTTACTTTCATAAAGTTTAATAGATTCACCTGCGATTGTAGTAACCTGAATTTCTGGAATTTTTTTAGATGCTAGTAGAGATCCCAAAAATAAGCTAATTAAACCTGCGACAAATATTAAGAACAAACGTTTATTTTTTTTCATAGTCGGGCGAATGATATAATTCGAATCTAACCATTATGATTTTACTCAAAGGAATTAGTTTAATCTAAATTAGTCTGAATTTATAAAGTTAATATTATGATTTTTTTTAAAAGCATTACTATAACGACTGCAGTATTGGCGTTCTGCCTAGTTGTCTTTGGCTCTTATGTAAGAATATCTGACGCTGGCTTAGGTTGTCCAGATTGGCCAGGATGTTTTGGAATCCTTACTGTTCCCGAAAGTCGAATAGCTATTGATAAAGCAATGGCGAATTTTCCGGGCCAAGTCATAGAGACGGAAAAAGCCTGGATAGAAATGATTCATAGATATGTCGCAGGTATACTGGGTTTGTTGATTTTAGTAATAGGATTTTATGCGTTTAAATATAGAAAAATTTTAGAAATAAATATGCTTCTTCCTTATAGCCTTTTAGGCGTCGTTTTGTTTCAGGCTACCCTGGGCATGCTCACTGTGACGCTTTTATTAAAACCTATTATTGTAACCTCTCATCTTATCGGTGGCATGCTCACATTAGCTTTACTTACTGCTATAAGTGCTCAGCATTTAAATAAGAATTCAACACTAATTATAAAAAATCATTTATTTTTTTATATTATAAGATTTAGTTTAGTTTTAATTTTTCTTCAAATTTTCTTGGGTGGTTGGACAAGTACTAATTATGCTGGACTTGCCTGTACCGATTATCCTAAATGCCATGGAATGTGGTTCCCTGATATGGATTTTCAAAATGCTTTCAGTATTAACCGAGATTTAGGCAAGACCCCTGAAGGAGCTTCTATAAGTCTAAGTGCTTTACAAGCAATTCAATGGGTTCACAGACTGGGGGCTATTATAGTCACCCTATATTTTATTTACCTGTCATATGCACTGATGAAATATAAGCAATTAAAATTAGAGGCTACCCTACTTATAATTCTAATCATTTACCAATTTTTGCTAGGAATCGCAAACATTCTTCTTCATCTTCCTGTCATATTAGCAGCTCTTCACAATCTCGGAGCCGCCGCATTAGTTGTTATATTGACTATCATTAACAGCAAAATTAAAAAATAGTGATGTTCAATTTTACTAAAAAAGATTTCAATAATTTTTTAGTTTTATGTAAATTGAGAGTAAATTTGCTGATTGTTTTTACAGCTGTGATCGGAATGTTTTTATCAACCCCTGGTATGGTGCCACCTAACATTCTTTTGAGCTCTATTTTTGGTATTGCCTTTGTTTCATGCGCTGCAGCAGCTTTTAATTGTTTGATAGAACAAAAAATAGATGCGGTAATGACTAGAACAAAAGGAAGGCCTATAGGCACGGGACATATATCATCTAAAAAAACTATAGTCCTAGCAATGATTTTGGGAGGAAGCGGTTTATTTATTCTTCATTACTATGTGAACACACTTACAATGTATCTAACTCTCGCAACTTTTTTTTCTTATGCAGTCATATATACAATTTTTCTTAAACCAGCTACTCCATTGAATATTGTTATTGGCGGAGCTTCAGGTGCTATGCCCCCTATTTTGGGTTGGGCAGCAGTTAATAATTCTGTTGGCCCTGAAGCTTTTATATTATTTTTAATTATTTTTTGCTGGACACCCCCTCATTTTTGGGCGTTAGCACTATATCGTAGAAATGATTATGCAAAAGTTGGTATACCTATGCTTCCTGTAACACACGGCCAGGACTTTACATTACTACAAATTATTTTATATACAATGATTTTAATCATTGTGACTATGATGCCTTTTAGCCTTGGTATGTGTGGCCTTATTTACTTGATTAGCGCCACAATTCTTAATGCTTTTTTCTTATATTATGTAATTATGTTATTTAGAAGCTATTCAGATAAGTTATCTATGAAAACGTTCAGGTACTCTATAATTTATTTGAGTTTAATTTTTTTGGCATTGTTGATTGATCACTATTTTAAGCTTACTCTTTATTAAAATTTTTAAGGAATGATTGTATGAAATCGGATAACAATAAAAATGTTTTATTTGAATTATTAAGTTTGATTATAGGATCAATTTTAGGAGGAATTTTATTTATCCTTTTCATAAATTATGATTTTAATCGCAAGACGGATACAAACGTTATGGTAGAAAGTAAGATTTCTGAAAATATTCAGCCAGTGGCAAAAGTTGAATTAGCAGCAGCTAGTGCAGAGAGTTCTGTCTCAGGAGGCAAATCTGGGGAGGAGATATATAAGGCAGTTTGTGCTTCTTGTCATCAAGCAGGAGTATTAAATGCCCCTAAGCTCGGCGATACCCAAGCTTGGGCTCCAAGAATTAGTCAAGGTTATGAGTTACTTGTTCAGCACGCTGTGAAGGGGATTCGCTCCATGCCTGCTAAAGGCGGTAATGTATCCTTACTTGATGCTGAAGTTGCAAGTGCGGTTTTATATATGTCAAATTCATCAGGTGCTAATTTTAAAAAATAATCATCTATGGCAATTTATGCAATTGGTGACATACAAGGTTGTTATCATTCTTTTTTAGCTCTATTAAAAAAAATTAAGTTTAAGCGTGGTAGAGATCAGCTTTGGCTGGTTGGTGATCTAATTAATCGTGGTAAAGGTTCATTACAAGTATTAAGATGGTGCTATAAAAATAGATCATCAGTGACTGCTGTTCTAGGCAATCATGATCTTCATGGATTGGCAATAAAATATAAGGTCATTGAGCCTGACGATGAAGACACACTATCTCACCTTATTAAAGCCAAAGATTCAGATTTACTGTTTAAGTGGTTAAGATCTCTTCCATTAGCTCATTACGAAAAAAAACATTTATTGGTACATGCGGGTATCTTACCCCAATGGACTGTTAAGGATGTACTTAAATTATCAAAAGAAATAAGTACTCAGCTCAGAAGAAAAAAATTTGAAGATTTTTTGAGTTCAATTTATGGCAATAAGCCCAATAAGTGGTCGAGTACTTTAAATAAAAATGATAAAGCTCGAATTGTTATTAATGCGATGACAAGATTAAGAGCGTTATCGTCGGCAGGAGCTATTGATTTTACTTATAAAGGCGAACTTAAAAATATGCCTAAAAAATTAAAAGCTTGGTTTGATCACCCTCAAAGAAAAACTAAAGATAATATTATTATTTTTGGTCATTGGTCTGCACTGGGACTTGTTACAAGAGGAGATATTTTTGCTATTGATACAGGTTGTGTTTGGGGCAGAGCTTTAACAGCTATCAGACTTGATGATAAATTGATATTCTCTGTAAAAACTAATTCAAAGGATATTTAGTTAACTTTTTTGTATATAGTATTTCAATTTTATCTCGGGTTGGGCGATGATTTTGACCACCCTGACTTTGAATTTTAATAGCACCCATTACAGAGGCTAATCGACCTGTGGATTGCCAATCCCATTTCTTAGAAATTCCATAGAGTAAGCCTGCACGATAGGCGTCTCCGCAACCTGTCGGATCAAGAGGTGTCTCAACTCTAATAGGGTCGATTTTATATGTTTTATTTTTAGCATAAATTATTGAGCCTTCAGCACCCATCGTGATGATTAATGCCTCTACTTTCTTAGAAATTTCCTCTCTAGAGAGAGAGGTTTTTTCAGTCAAAAGAGTTGCCTCATAGTCATTCACTGCAATATAACTCGCATCATCTATGAACTTTAGAAGTTCTTCCTTATTAAACATAGGCAGCCCTTGCCCTGGATCAAACATAAAAGGAATATTTAGTGCCTTACACTCTTGAGCGTGATTTATCATGCCATCTTTACCATCTGGAGCAATGATTGCTAAGCATACATCCGTGGCCTCTGAAATTTTATTCTGATGAGATTCCACCATTGCTCCTGGGTGAAAGACAGTAATTTGATTATTACTAAGATCAGTTGTGATATAAGCTTGAGCTGTATAGAGATGTTTAATCTCTTTGACAAACCGAGTATTTATACGATTTTGGTTAAGCCAATTAAAATATAACAAAAAGTCATTTCCTACCGTAGCCATAATGATAGGATTGTCATCGAGGAGTTTTAGGTTGTATGCAATATTTCCTGCAGTCCCACCAAACTCTTTTCTAAGCTCTGGTACATAAAAAGCCACACTTAACTTATAAATACTTTCAGGCAGGATATGATTTTTAAATTGATCTTTGAATACCCCAATGGTATCAAATGCCATTGAGCCACAGATTAGGATGCTCATGCTGGCTTAAATTCAACCAGGTAGGTAATGGCAACAAGCGCTAATACTGGAACCTCATTAAACCATCGGAAATATATATGACTATGCTTATTTCTATTTTTCTTGAAATCAACTAAATGTTTAAAGCATAAATAGTGATAAATAATTAATAAAATTACGAGACCTATTTTAATTTGAAGCCATGACTCAGTGACACCATATAGAATCCATAGCCATACTCCGAAGAGTATTGTCAAAAAAGCTCCCGGTGTCATGATACCAAAAAAAAGTTTTCTTTCCATTACCTTAAATCTTTCATGACTAATTTTATCTTTACTCATCGCATGATAAACAAAGAGTCTTGGCAGATAGAAAAGTCCAGCAAACCAGGTCACCATAAAAATAATATGAAGTGTTTTTATCCAGAGCATTTGGGCTGTTCTTGAAAAATTAATCTGAACTTTATTATAGTTATTGAGTTCATAACTTTGTTATTTTTTTACCGAGTCAAGTAAGTCTCTATTTTAACTTAATTTTTTACCAAGAGACCAATAACCCTGCGTTTGGCAGGTTGTGAGCAATGCTGCCACATGTTATGCTCAACAATATATTAAATATTTTTAAATGAACGCTCCCATACTCAAATCTTTATTAAATGCGCAGCCATTTCCCATCAATCGATTGCGTGAAATACCCTATAACTACACTTCCTTTTCAGACCGCGAAATCGTTATTAGATTTTTAGGTGAAAATATCTGGAATATCCTTGATGAATTAAGGGGTGAGAGAAAAACAGGTAGATCTGCACGAATGCTTTTTGAGGTACTTGGAGATTTATGGGTAGTCAATAGGAATCCGTACCTTCAAGATGATCTCTTAGAGAATCCGAAGCGACTCAAAGCATTAGTAGATGCAATGTATCATCGTATCCATTCTATTGAGCGCAGAAGTTCTGGAAGCGACAAAGTCATGGAGCTTGCTGAGGCAGCTAATAGAGCAGTCAAGACTTTCGAGAATGATTTCAAGCTAGTCAAGAAACTTAGAAGAAAGATTTTTTCTAAATTAAAAAAAATTACCAAAAAAGATAATATTCAATTTGATGGTTTAGCAAGAGTATCTCATGTCACGGATGCAACGGATTGGAGAGTTGAATATCCCTTTGTAGTAATAAACCCGGATCATGAAGAAGAGATTGCAAATATTGTAAAGGCATGTATTGATCTTGAATTAACCATAATTCCCAGAGGGGGAGGCACAGGTTATACAGGCGGCGCTATTCCCCTCACTCCATTTTCAGCAGTAATTAATACCGAAAAACTTGATGATATAAGTAACGTGGAATATCAAAATCTACCAGGCGTAAGTGAGCGTGTCCCTATTGTGAAATGCGGAGCAGGTCTTGTTACAAGGCGCGCTATGGAAATAGCAACAAATAATGGACTTGAATTTGCTTGTGACCCAACGTCTGCAGATGCATCTTGTATTGGGGGAAATATTGCAATGAATGCTGGCGGAAAGAAAGCTGTACTTTGGGGTACAGCTTTAGATAATTTAGCCTCTTGGAAGATGGTTGATCCTAATGGTAATTGGGTTGAAATTGAAAGATTAAATCATAACCTTGGCAAAATTCATGATATAGATTTGGTGCGCTTCAAAATCAGTCACTACAACTCAAATGGTAAGGACTTAATCGGTGATCCAGAAATATTAGAAATTCCAGGGAGCAGTTTTAGAAAAATTGGGTTAGGTAAAGATGTAACTGATAAATTTTTGAACGGTCTTCCAGGGGTTCAAAAAGAAGGGTGTGATGGCCTGATTACTTCCGGTACTTTCATTCTTCATAAAATGCCTAAGTACATAAGAACTGTATGCCTAGAATTTTTTGGCATTGTATCTCATGCTGTTCCAGCAATTATTGAAATCAAAGATTTTTTAGATCAGTCTGATACTACAGTTTTGGCTGGTCTAGAGCATATGGATGAGCGCTATATTAAAGCTGTTGGATACAGCACCAAGGCTGCAAGACAAGAACGTCCCCGTATGGTTTTGATTACTGATATCGCAAGTGATGATGAAGATGCTGTAGGCCTTGTAGCTTCTCAAATTGTTCAGATAGCTAATGCGAGAGATGGTGAGGGTTTTATAGCCGTATCAGCAGATGCACGAAAACGTTTCTGGCTAGATCGCGCAAGAACAGCTGCGATAGCAAAGCATACTAATGCATTCAAAATTAATGAGGATGTTGTTATTCCACTTCCAAAGCTCGGAGAATATTCTGATGGTATTGAAAGAATTAATATTGAGCTTTCAATCAAGAATAAATTAAAACTTTTAGATGATATAGAAATTTTTATTGAGGGGGATAAATTTTTATATGAGGAAGAAGGTTTAAATTCAGACCCAGAGCGTAACCAAATAAAGCAAAAAATGAGTATAGATTTGATTCATAGATTAAGAGAAAAATGGGGCCAAATGCTTGATAACTTAGATAGCCCTCTTTCAACGCTTCTTGAGAGACATGATGATATTGAGTATAAATATGAAAATATATTTAGAGCGCTGCAATCTTACGAATTAAGAATTTCTTGGAAGAGAGAACTTAAAGATCCACTTCGTGAAATTTTTAGCGGAAGAGAATATCAGAGCTTTTTGGAAAGGCTAGACAATATACATAAAAATACTTTAAAGAGTAGGGTGTTTATAGCTCTTCATATGCATGCTGGAGATGGTAATGTGCACACCAATATTCCAGTTAATTCAGATGACTATCAAATGATGCAAGAAGCTCATGAAGCTGTGAGGAGAGTAATGGCTCTAGCTAAAAGTCTTGATGGAGTAATTTCTGGCGAGCATGGTATTGGTATTACCAAAATGGAATTTTTAGATGAAAGTACAATTGAAGCATTTGAGACATATAAAAGTAAAGTAGATCCTTTTGGACATTTTAATAAAGGTAAATTACTTTCAGGATCTGGTCTACAAAATGCTTATACCCCAAGTTTTGGGCTTCTAGAGCAAGAATCGATCATTATGGAGCAGTCTGCTATAGGAGAAATAGCAGATTCAATTAGTGATTGTTTGCGATGTGGCAAATGTAAGCCTGTATGCACTACACATGTGCCGCGGGCTAATTTACTTTATAGCCCAAGAAATAAAATCTTAGCAACCTCGCTTCTCATAGAAGCATTTTTATACGAAGAACAAACTAGACGTGGTATTTCAATTAAACATTTTGATGAGTTTAATGATGTAGCTGACCATTGTACGGTTTGTCATAAATGCTTAAATCCTTGTCCAGTAGGCATTGATTTTGGTGATGTTTCTATCGCGATGAGGAACTTTTTAAGAGAGCAAGGTAAGCGTCATTTTAGTCCAGGCACTGCATTGGCTATGAGTTATCTAAATATGAAAGATCCTATCACCATTAAAATTATGAGAACATTAATGGTTGATTTTGGATATAAAGCTCAACAAGCTGGACATAATTTACTAAAAAAACTTGGAATTATTAATCTATTTAAAAATAATCCGCCCTCCACAGTTGGTAAAGCTCCAATTAAATCTCAGATTATTCATTTTTTAAATAGGCCAATGCCTAAAAATATGCCAACTAAGACCTCAAGGGCCCTTCTGGGTATTGAGGATGATAAAATCGTTCCAGTCATAAGAAATCTACAAAAAATTAATGAGGATTCTGATGCAGTTTTTTATTTTCCTGGATGTGGATCTGAGAGGCTTTTTTCTCAGGTAGGATTAGCTACTCAGGCAATGTTATTTGAAGTTGGTGCTATTACTGTTTTGCCTCCAGGGTATTTATGTTGTGGTTATCCTCAAACATCTTCTGGAAATCATGACAAAGGGCAAAAAATAACTTCTGATAATCGTGTGCAATTTCATAGGGTAGCAAATACACTTAACTATTTAGATATTAAAACAGTGATTGTATCTTGCGGTACTTGTATGGACCAGTTACAAAAATATGAATTTGAAAAAATATTTCCAGGTTGTAGATTGCTAGATATTCATGAATATCTCATGGAAAGAGGTGTAAAGATGGAAGGTGTATCAGGAACGAGATATATGTACCATGATCCTTGTCATAGCCCCATGAAAACTTATTCACCTAATAAAGTTACAAATGCATTGATGAATACAAATGTGCCTCTAAATGATCGTTGCTGCGGTGAGTCGGGAACTTTTGCTATGGGTAGACCAGATATTGCAACACAAGTGAAGATGCGAAAACAAGAAGAGATTGAAAAAGGTATTGAGCAAATGGGTATTGATCAGCCAGAGTCAATTGGTAAGGTTAAGATTCTTACTTCTTGCCCTTCTTGCTTGCAAGGTTTGGCTCGATATGGAGAAGATACGAATACTACCGCAGATTATATTGTTGTTGAATTAGCTAAGAATTTATTAGGTACCAACTGGATGCAAAATTATGTAGAGAGCTCAATCAAGGGTGGTATTGAAAAAATACTATTATAGTTTTTAAATAGGAATGAACACGCCTGTGATTAGGCTTTGAAGAATGCGCGTAATAGTGCGTTCAGTTTTTTCAGATAATGTAAAAGCCAGAAAATCTGTCCTTCCAATAATCTTCCCAAACTCACGCTCAACCAATAAATTATTTTCTTTTCCATTCATTTCATTGGCAAGCAAAAATAGCTTTCCTGTTCTATCTTTGGTATTTGAGAGTTTCCAAACTGCTATTTCAATATTGCGAGAAGAATTATATAAAAGCTGAGGATCAATTGAATCAAATAGATAAAATTCTTTTTTTCCTCCATGAGCTTTTATAAGCATTGTATAAATACCTACAATAAAAGGAAGAACGCGATCCCCTTTGTATTCTTCGTTAAAAGTGAGATACATCGCATCTATGCCTTGAGTATTATTAATTGCCTCAAAATTCCAATTATGATTTCCACTAAAGACCCAATTAACCATTTTTTCTGGATCATCAGAAGTACTTTTTTTTAATTCTATTGGATTTCTTTTATAGAGTTTAATCATAAGTACTTTTAAACTCTGAATATTTTCCCTAATTTCAAGATCGGCCATTCTATCGAAATCAGTTTTAATAAATTGACTACCAGACTGCCTATCAGGCTCAACTATCTCTTTAGCAATTGCATTTTGTACCAAGAGAAAAGCCGTAAATAACAGCCAAAAAGAGGCACTAAAAGGTTTATTTTCTTTCATTTATTTTTTAGTGAAAATCTCTCTTGAGGAAAAATTATTTTAAATTGACTACCTTTTCCTATTTCACTCGTGATTTCTATTTGTGCCTCATGTCGAATACATATATGTTTTACAATAGACAAACCTAGTCCAGTGCCGCCAGACTTTCTACTTCGATCAGGGTTTATTCTGAAGAACCGCTCTGTAAGTCTTGAGATTAATTTGTTATCTATACCTATACCTGAATCCTGAACTTCAAAATAGGGGTTTTGCCCTTTGATATCCCATACTATATGAATAGACCCATCTTTTTTGGTATACCGAATAGCATTACTGATGAGATTCAGAAAAGCACTATGAATTTCTTTTTCATATCCTAATAACGTAATTTTTTTATTAATTGATGTAGTAATTTTATGTAATTTTTTAGATAACAAATCAGCCTCTTTTTTAAGGTTTTTGAATAGTTTGTCCATATCTATTTCTTTTTTTTCTGCAGGTGCTGCATTAGATTCTATTAATGAAAGCTGAAGTAAGTCTTCAACTAACTTTTTCATGCGATCCGATTGCTCTAGCATCATTTGAAAATAAGTGAGTGTTTTTTTATTAAATTCATTTTTCATACCTGACAGTGTTTCTAAAAAACCAATAATAACAGTCAATGGTGTTTTTAATTCATGTGAGACATTGGAAATAAAATCACGTTTAATAGAATCATTTTTTTCCATCTGGGTTATATCTCTAATGATAAGTAGTTTTTGATTAATACCAAAAGGCACTATAAGTATTTCAAACGATCTGCCTGTATTTTGCCAAGAAATTAATTTTAAAGAAGTATCGTAATTATTATGATTGAGATATTCAGTAAAGATTGTTTCACGTAACAAGTAATTAATAGGTTGATTCATATCTTGAGATAAATGAATACCGAGCATTTTTTCTGAGGGTTTATTACACCATTCAATTTCATTATTTTGATTTAAAGCAATGATGCCATCAGGAATAGCTTCTGCTGCAGTCATGAATCTCCCAAGGGTTGTGGTGAGTTCAGATTTGCTTCTTTTTTGCTTTCTATATTCTCGATAGAGTGACGCAAATATTTCCTCCCAGATGCCTACTCCATTAGGAATGGTCAATAGATTTGGACTTTTAAGCCATTTATTTAGACGATAGATCCAATAAACATGGGAAAGAAAGTAGACGAGGAGACACAGGATAAAAAAGAATGAAGCAATTTCAAAACTTCTGAATCCCCAAATAATAAGAGATAAAAAAGAGATAACTACAAAAACCCAAAAAGCATTCCAACGGATATCTTGCAATATTTTTTCTCGCTAAAAATCTATGTGTATTATAGCGAGGAATACCAAAAAGTAATCTAGTTAATTTTTATTTTATGGATAGTCTATAGCCTGAGCCGCGAACAGTTTGTATCAAATTTTCATGTTGAGATTGAGTCAGAATATTTCTTAATCTTCGGATGTGAACATCTACTGTCCGATCCTCAATGAAAATTTGACTTCCCCAAACTTTGTCTAATAACTGACTTCTTGAATAAACCCTCTCAGGATTACTCATAAAAAAATGAAGAAGCCGAAATTCTGTTGGGCCCATTTCCAATAGTTTATTATTGCCTGTGACACGATGAGAAACTGGATTTAATTCTAGACCATTAATTTTTAAAAGATCTTCAGTAAGTTCAGGAGCTTTTCTTCTGAGAACGGCTTTGATTCTAGCATTGAGTTCTCGGGGGCTAAAAGGTTTTGTAATGTAGTCATCCGCACCAACCTCTAAACCTTTGACTTTATCTAATTCATCACTTCGAGCTGTTAACATAATAATGGGGATAGATTTCGTTAAGGCATTACTACGTAATTTTCTTGCAAAATCTATACCTGTCATACCAGGTAACATCCAGTCGAGTAAGATAATATCAGGGATAGCCTGGTTAATAAGTTTTTCTGCATGTTCGGCACTTATAGCTCTTAATGGGTTGTAGCCCGCTTGGGAAATATTGAGGGCCAAAAGCTCAAGAATAGGTTCTTCGTCCTCAACAATCAGTATATTAGCTTTCATAATTTCTTTATAGTAATAGATTGGTTATGATCGTATGACATTAATATGACATTTTAATGACATTATCTAAATCATAAAGAATAAGGTTATTTTTTTTAAAATTCATTCTAGTATTGAATTATTAATTTTCGGAGAACGTATATGCAAAGCTTTTTTTCAAAAGAATACATCACTGCCAAAGCTTCATACAATCGGTGGTTAGTCCCACCCGCTGCATTAGCTATTCATCTTTCAATAGGTATGGCATATGGCTTCAGTGTTTTTTGGAAACCCTTAGGCAATATTTTAATTGGCGAGGACGCTAAGCCTTTAGCGTCTTGCTCTGCCGGGGCTTTAACTTTTGCAGATAAGTTTCATGGAACACTTCGGGCTTTAACTGCTACTGACTGTAATTGGACTCAATTTGATTTAGGGTGGATGTACACCTTATTTTTTGTCGTTTTAGGATGTTCTGCAGCTATTTGGGGGAGCTGGTTAGAGCGAGCTGGACCCAGAAAAGCAGGGCTTGTATCTTCGGTATGTTGGTGTGGCGGACTATTGATTTCTGCATTAGGAATTTACATGCATCAGCTTTGGATTATGTGGCTTGGAAGCGGTGTTATAGGCGGAATTGGACTAGGTTTAGGGTATATTTCCCCCGTTTCAACCTTAATTAAATGGTTCCCGGATAAAAGGGGTATGGCAACTGGTATGGCGATTATGGGTTTTGGGGGAGGTGCAATGATTGGCTCCCCGCTTGCGACAATGCTTATGGCAAAATTTTCTATTGTTAATAACGGTATTATTCAGCCCGGAATTTGGCAAACTTTTGTTGTTTTGGCCATTATTTATAGTCTTTTTATGATTTCGGGTTCTTTAGGCTATAGAGTGCCTCCATCGGGATGGAAGCCATCCGGATGGATTCCTCCTAAGAATAAAAATAACAACATGATTTCAGTGAATCATGTCCATTTAAATAAGGCACATAAAACACCGCAATTTTGGTTTTTGTGGATAGTACTTTGCATGAACGTCTCGGCAGGCATCGGTATTATTGGAGCAGCAGCACCCATGCTGCAAGAAACATTTGGCGGGGCTTTAATTGGCCATTCAGATTTGGACTTTGAAGATATTAAGAAAGACGAGTCTTTAATTACACTTGCAGCAGCTGTAGGTGCTGGATTTGTTGGATTAATTTCTTTGTTTAATATTTTTGGTCGTTTTTTCTGGGCTAGTATTTCAGATAGGTTAGGAAGAAAACTGACTTATATTCTATTTTTTACGCTTGGCATTTTGATGTATGTCTCAGCGTCCTATATGGCGGGATCAAAATCTTTAGCGTTTTTCGCAGCATGTTTTTGTATTATTGCTTCTATGTATGGTGGGGGATTTGCAACGATACCAGCCTATTTGGCGGATATTTTTGGTACTCAATTTGTGGGGGCAATTCACGGAAGAATTTTAACTGCTTGGTCAACTGCAGGAATATTAGGCCCTGTGATCGTAAATTATATGCATGATATGAGGGTGGAAGCGCAAGTTCCCTTCTCAGAGATTTATGCGCCTATTTTTTATATTTTAGCAGCAATGCTTGCTATAGGATTTATTGCAAATCTATTGGTGAGGCCTGTTGCTGAAAAATTCTATATGACAGATACAGAGTTATTAATCGAAAAAAAATTAGCACACGAAAAATTTATTTCGGAAAAAGAGGTTATTGGAAAAGTTGAAAAAACTTCACTTATTACCTTTCTTGTATGGGCAGCTGTTGGTATACCCATCTCTTATGGAATTTGGAGCACCATACAAAAGGCCTGGATATTATTTCAATAATTTATATAAAAGCTAAAGATAGCTCTCATATAAGTTAAAATTACTTTTTTATTTTAAAAGTAATTTAAAAGGATTTCGTGAATTGAGAGAGATCATAAAAAATTTAAATGGAGAATTATTCTCTATTGGTATTGTGATGTCAGAATTTAATCTGCATATTAGTGATGCTCTTCTCAAGGCATGTCATCCCGAGCTTATTAACCTTGGCGTGAAAGATGATCACATCATATTAGTAAAAGTGCCTGGCGCTTTAGAGAGCGCTCTAGTGCTAAAGAAGATGGCGCAATCAAAAAAATTTGATGCACTTATTGCAATAGGCGCTGTGATAAGGGGAGAGACTTTTCATTTCGAAGTTGTAGCGAACTACTCAGCAAAATCAATTCTGGATGTTCAATTAGAATTTAGTATACCAATTATTAATGCAATACTCACTACTGAAAATGTTGAACAAGCTATAGACCGGACTTCAGTCAAAGGCATAGAGGCAGCTCAAGCTGCCATACAAATGATATATTTATTAAAGTCAGTCTAATGTTAGAAGTTCAGCATAAAAAGAAAAAAAAGCTCGTAAATAATAGACGTAAATCTAGAGAGCTGGTAATGAAGAGTATTTATTGTGGCATTTTAAATCAGTTTGATATTAATCAAATTAAAAAAGATATCAAAGACGATCCTGACTACTTAAAGGCAGACGAAGTTTATTATCACAATCTTTTTGATGGTGTAATGAGTAATATGGGTCAATTAAATACTGAAATTGCAAGCTTCATTGATCGACCTGCAGAAAAACTAAGCCCGATAGAGCATTCAATATTATATATTTCAATTTATGAGCTTACTTATGATGTCACAATTCCATATAAGGTAGCCATTAATGAAGGTGTTGAATTAGCTAAGATCTACGGAGGGATTGATGGTTATAAATATATCAATGGAGTTTTAGACAAAGTAGCTGCAAAAAGAAGACCATTAGAGTTTTCTAAAAGTTAGACTTGATGTGTTTTAATACCCTCAGCATTTAATGTCAGATAACTTCCATGTTCATACCAATCACCTAAAACAATTCTTTGAATTTGATGTCCATCAAGATTAATTAAATGATACTTTGGCTTATGTGTATGACCATGAATAAAAAAATCTGGATAATTAAATTGAATAAGAATTCGATTTACTTCATCAGAATTAACATCCATGATTATCTCAGACTTATTTTTTTTATATAATTCACTTACTTTTCTAAGTTCATTTGCAATAAAGATTCGCTCAGAAAGAGATTTTTTTAGAAATTCATTTTTCCATACTTCATTTCTAATTTTACCTCTGAAAGATTGATATTCAATATCATCAATACAAAGATTATCTCCATGACTTAAAAGTATTTTCTTGCCATAAATTTCAGCAAGTGTTGGATCTTGCAAAAGAATAGCGCCAGTTTTTTTTTCGAAGGAAGATCCTATAAGAAAGTCTCTATTACCGTGCATTAAAAAAACTTTAATATGATGATCTGTTAATACTTTGATTGCCCTGATTATATTTTCATATTGATTTGAATCATCCCCTATCCAATATTCAAATAGATCACCAAGTATGTAGAGCGTATCTAATTGATTAGTTATTTTATTTAAAAAGTTTAAAAAATCATTAGTTATACTTGGACGACTCTCGCACAAGTGAATATCTGATACAAATATAGTTTGATTAGACAATATTAATTATTAGTGACACTAAGAATTCTTACCGCCTCAATAGGTACATTTTGATGGCCAGATACAGTTTTCGTTGCAACTTTTTGAATTTTATCTACAATGTCAGTACCTTCAGTCACTTTTCCAAAAACACAATAACCCCAACCATCTTGGCCTGGATAATTTAAAAAATCATTATTATTTGCATTAATAAAGAATTGGCTTGAAGCTGAATCTGGGATTGAGGTTCTTGCCATAGCAATGGTATATTTAACGTTTTTAAGGCTATTATTAGCTTCATTTTTAATAGGTTTATTAGTAGCTTTTTGTTTCATTGAAGCATCGAATCCACCACCCTGAATCATAAATCCATCTATAACTCTGTGGAAAATTGTTTCATTGTAATAGCCACTGTTAACGTAACTTAAAAAGTTTTCTACTGTAAGAGGTGCTTTTTCAGCGTCTAGTTCTAAAACGATATTACCTAAATTAGTTATGAGTGTAATCACTTAGATTCCTTTATTAAAATATTAATTTTTATATTTTGCATTGATGATCATGACGGGTCTAATAGGCACATCGGAAAACCCCCTGGAGTTACCTGTAGGTAATTGCCCAATTTTATAAACGACATTCATACCCTCTATGACTTTTCCGAAAACACAATACCCGTAACCATCTTGACCTGGGTAATTTAAAAAATTATTATCAACAAGATTAATAAAAAATTGTGCTGTTGCAGAATGGGGATCATTTGTTCGAGCCATTGCAATAGTTCCAGTAGTATTAACTAATCCATTATTAGATTCATTTACAATTGGAGATTCCGTTTTTTTTTCTGATATCTCTTTTGTAAATCCCCCTCCTTGAATCATAAAGTTTGGAATGACTCTGTGAAAGATAGTTTCATTAAAATGACCTTTATCAACATAGTATAAAAAATTACTCACAGTTTTTGGTGCTTTCTCCGGATAAAGTTCAATTTTAAAATTACCTTGATTGGTTTCAAATTCTACAATTGGATTCGCTGCGAAGGCCAGCGATGAAACCAAGAAAAAAAGAAATTTAATTAAATTAAGAGCTACCTTCATACAGAATTCTCCAGTCATTATTTTCATTAATCCAATACTGTCTCTTATTCATTTTATTATTTATAGAAGGACTTTTATAATCTTGTAAAAATTCTACTAAAACTATTTCATTTTCTATATTTGGATAATCAAAGAATGATATTTCAGATATATCAATAGAAACCTTTGGTTTTAGCGACTGAATAACCTTTTTTCTAAGAGCCCATGATTCATAATTATCTTTTTTGCTAAAAAAGTTTTTTGAATAAAATTTTAAATAATTATCAGTATCTTGATCTTCCCAATTTTTTCTCCAAGTCTCCAATGTCTTTAAAAGTGCAAGTTTTTTTTCTATTAAATTCTTATTGATAGACTCTAAATCTCTAAGTGAGTGAAAGGAAATGATGATAGGAATGTTATAATTTTCTAAAATTGATGATAACTTCATTAAATCAGGATTACTTAAAACAATGCACCCATCACTAGCTAGAGGCGCTCTACTGTATGTTTGCTTTGGTGTGCCATGAAGCCATATACCCGAACCCTTTCGTTTATTTTTTGTATCAATCTCATTTGGATAACTAAGAGGATAGGCTCTACCCCCATAAAAATCTGATAATGATTCTTTAATTTTTTTCCCTATAAAGTAGACACCTATGGGCGTTTTTTTATCGCCTTCGTATTGTTTACCAAAACCATTTTTGCCTATAGAAATATAATAATCATCTTTGTAGGAAATTTTGCCAATAATATTTTCATATAAATAAAGTCGAGAGCTAATTACGTCTACATAAAAAAGATACCTATCTTTTTCACTTAGCTGCGCAAAAATTTTTGGCTCATTTTGTAGATTTAGATTATTAAGATATCTTTCAATTCTGACTTTTGCTTCATTTTTAAAATTTTCAATTTCCTCTTTTTTCCCCCCTAGATACTCATCTCCAATACCATTAATTTGCTTTGTGTGTGCTAAAAGTAAATCGCCTTGAATAAGATAAGCTAATTTAAAATTGGGTGTTTTTTTGATGAGGTTGTCAATAGTTTCTAGTGCTTTATCTAACTTACCCTCAGAAATTTCGACTAAAGATTTCACAAGCATTTGCTCAGGTGATTCATAAACTAAGTCAGTAGTGTTGATATCTTCATTTAAGGCAAATTCTTCTTTGCTTAAAGCTTGAGAAATATTAAAAAAAAGTGCAAGAATTAAGATAAAGTGTGATTCTATTTTTCGGAATTTTTTGATTAAAGTACCCATCAATTATTAGTTACCAGAATATTCTTGCTCAATAAACCAATAGGGGCCATCTTTTCTTAAAAGAAGAGTTTTTCTTGATAATTGACTTAATTTATTTGTTGTATAGTTTTGTTTAAAAGTTACCTGAGCAAAGCTATCGCCTTTTCTTGTGATCTTTAGGTCAGATATTTCTATAGAGATTGAAGCCTTTCCTAAAATTTTATTTCGTCTTGAATCTTGCCAGTCAGAATATCCCTCTCCGTTCGGTGTTTTGAAGCTAGAAGAATATTTAGCTAGGTAAGCATTAATATTTTTTGTTGACCAAGCTTCAGCCCAATCTAGAATGAAATTATTAATTTCTGATTCACCTTTATTTAGCATATTACTTTTATTAGAGGGTGTTTCTTGCGGTAAATTTTTTAGTGGTTGTGAATTCAGAGCTATATCTGCAGGTTTTGGGACAGGATTTGTTGGCGTTACATGATCTATTATAGGCTTCTTATTGGTATCATTATTAGTAGCTATTTGAACAGGGGTTGAAATAGGAGTAGCTGGTACTTTAATATCACTTTCAATAAAGAGCTTTTTAATGAGAGATAATTTTGTTTTAGCTTGCATATTGGTTTTATCAATTTCCAAAGCTTTGTTGTAGGCAACTGTGGCACGCTTTGTATAAAGATCACCTAAGTTGATAAGTGCGGTTGCATAACTAGGGTGAGTTTTAATAGCTGATTCAAGAGATTTTTGAGCCTTATCATACTCACCTAATTCAGCATAGAGTACCGCTAAGTTATTAAATGGCTCTGGTAGATTTGGGTGTTTTTCAGTAAGGTAGGTAAATGCCTGCACAGCCTCGTTATATTTTCCAAGCTCTGCATTTATAACCCCTTTAATAAAGATTACCTGAGGATCACTGGGGTTGATTTTAAGATATTTGTCTATATATTGAGCAGCTTTCTCTTTTTCGCCCTTTTCAATCAGTTGCATGATTGATTTTAAATCGTCAGCTGCATAAATTTTATTTACAATAAAAAAAATATATAAAAAAGTAAACAGTAAAAAACCTTTTAAATTCCTCATATTAGAATATTTGATTTTTTGAGACATGGTATGATTTATCCTAATAAATTTAGCTTAATTCTACCAAATAGCACATTTATCATCTATATGTTATTTATATACAAGATCTCAACTATCCATGTGTTTTTCTTGAACTTACAAGCATATTTGCAATGATTAAAATCTTTAACACTCTTTCAAAAAAAAAGGAGATATTTAAGTCTATTCAAAAAGGACAAGTGAGTATCTACGTATGTGGTATGACAGTCTATGATTTTTGCCATATAGGGCATGCGCGCGTGATGGTAATTTTTGACGTGGTAAGGCGGTGGTTAGATTTTTCAGGATATAAAGTAAATTACGTAAGAAATATAACTGATATAGATGACAAGATTATTGCTCGATCCATTCAAAACAATGAATCTATACGAAGCCTAACGCAAAGATATATAGATGAAATGAATACTGATGCAAAATCGCTTGGAGTTATGAGTCCATCAAGAGAGCCAAAAGCAACAGAGCATATTAAAGATATGCTTTCTATGATTCAGATATTGATTGAAAAGCAACATGCTTATATTGCTAAAAATGGAGATATTTTTTATTCAGTAAGATCTTTTAGTGAATATGGAAAATTATCAGGTAAATCAATTGAGGATTTGCGCGCAGGTGAAAGGGTTGATATTGATCAAAATAAGCATGATGAATTAGATTTTGTTTTGTGGAAGTCTGCAAAACCTAATGAGCCTAATTGGGACTCACCCTGGGGAAGAGGTAGGCCAGGTTGGCATATTGAATGTTCAGCTATGAGTTCTCATTACCTTGGACATCATTTTGATATTCATGGGGGCGGACAAGACCTTCAATTTCCTCATCATGAAAATGAAATAGCTCAATCCGAAGCTGCTTATGAATGCAAGATGGCTAATTATTGGATGCATAACGGTTTTGTAAGAGTTGATGATGAGAAGATGTCTAAGTCTTTAGGGAATTTTTTTACTATAAGAATGGTACTTGAACAATTTGATCCAGAAGTGGTTAGATTTTTTATTTTAAGAGCTCATTATCGAAGCCCTTTAAATTATTCAAATGCACATCTTGATGATGCAAAATTAGCATTACAAAGATTATATGTGACTTTGAGAGGATTTAAGATTGAGAATCTTGAAGTGGATTGGAGTCATCCATTAGCGCTTAAATTTAGAGAAGCTATGGATGATGACTTTAATTCATCAGAAGCTATCTCTGTTTTATTTGAATTAGCAAATGAAATTAATAAAAATAAATCCAGCACACTTGCCAATATGCTTAAAAGTCTTGGGAAGATCATTGGTCTTCTTGAGAGAGACCCAGAAATTTTTCTAAAGGGTGACAAAAAAATTTCTCTTGATATTAATGCATTAATATCTCAAAGAAATGAAGCAAAAGCTAATAAGGATTTTAAGGAAGCAGATCGTATTAGATCTTTATTACTTGAACATGCTGTTGTTTTAGAAGATACGCCGCAGGGTACCATTTGGAGAAAAGAATAGGCTATGCCAGTTAATCTTAAACCACTTACTATCGATTCTATATTTCCTATCAAAGGCATATCACTTGGCAGTGCTAAAGCAAATATTAAAAAACCTAATCGTAAAGATTTACTGTTAATAACTATCGCAGAAGGTTCGAAAGTTTCTGGTGTATTTACGCAAAATGCATTTTGTGCAGCACCAGTTCTTCTTTGTCAAGAGCATTTAAAAAATACCTCTGGAATTCGAGCACTCATTATTAATACAGGGTTCGCTAATGCCGGTACTGGTGAAGAAGGTATCTTAATGGCTAAAGAAACATGTCAAGCTGTTAGCGCAATTCTTAAAATCAAATCAGAGCAAGTTTTACCATTTTCAACAGGCGTCATTTTAGAAAGTTTGCCTATTGATAAAATTCGAAATGGATTGTCAGACACATTAAAAAATTTAGATCCAACTAATTGGATAGATGCAGCAGAAGCTATTATGACAACCGATATTCTGCCAAAGGCTGAGTCAAGAAAAATAAAAATTCAAGATAAAGAAGTTTTTATTACAGGTATAAGTAAAGGCTCTGGCATGATTCATCCAAATATGGCAACCATGCTTTCATTTATTGCAACAGATGCTTCTATCAATCAAAGCTTGCTGGATAAAATGCTCAAAGAAGTGACACAGCAATCATTTAATTGCATTACTGTAGATGGTGATACGTCTACCAATGATTCATTTATTCTTATTGCAACAGGGCAAGTAGGGCATCATGAAATCAATCACGAAGGCAAAGACTATGAGATTCTCAAATATGCTATTCTTGAGGTTGCCATTAAACTAGCGCAGGCTATTGTGCGAGATGGTGAAGGCGCTACAAAATTTATTACCATCCAAGTAGAATCTGGCCTTAATAATATTGAGTGCAAAAAAGTAGGCTTTGCTATAGCACATTCACCTTTAGTTAAAACAGCTTTCTTTGCATCAGATCCAAATCTAGGAAGAATATTGGCTGCTATTGGCAAAGCTGGTATTGAATCACTTGATATTACAAAAATACAATTATTTTTAGGAAATATTTTAGTGTCAGAAAAAGGCAGTCGCGCCTTTTCTTATAACGAGGCCCAAGGTCAGGAAGTCATGAGACATCCTGAAATTAGTATGCGAATACTTCTTAATCGAGGTAAGGCAAAGGTAACGATATGGACATGCGATTTTTCTTATGACTATGTAAAAATAAATGCCGATTATCGTACTTAAATTGTGAATACCGTCCGCGCAGTGGCAGCTGTGATCCAAAGACATGATGGATTTCTTCTTATGGCTCAAAGACCTCCTGGACGAGGGTGGGATGGTTGGTGGGAATTTCCGGGTGGTAAAATTGAAATAAATGAATCTCCCTTTGATGCCCTCCAGAGAGAGCTTCGGGAAGAAATTGATATTTCTGCAAATCATGCAACTCTTTGGTTTGAGCGAAATTATATTTATCCAGATAAAAAAGTTTATATTTACTTTTTTAAAGTCACTGATTGGGTTGGTGAAATCAAATCATGCGAAAATCAATTATTAGATTGGCAAAATCCATCTCATGTATCTGTCACTCCAATACTACCTACTAATTTGTTTGTATTGAAATCAATTTTACTTCCATCGATTTATGCGATTACTAATATTAAAGAGATGGGTGAAGCTTTATTTTTTGAGCGATTAAAAATTAAATTAGATCAGGGTATCAAGATGATACAGGTGAGAGAGAAAAATTTACCATATCAAGATTTAAAAAAAATAGCGCAAAAGATTATAGATATCTCGAAACCCTACCAAGCAAAAGTTGTGATAAATGAAAGCGAAGAGCTTGCATTAGATATTGGTGCAGATGGTGTTCATTATCCATTCCATTGTTTAATGAAATTAAAAGCTCGCCCAGAATTTTCGATATGTGGCTCTTCTTGCCATAATCTCGAAGAGCTTATAATTGCTCAAGACTTAAATATGTCATTTGCAGTGCTTTCTCCCGTCCAAAAAACTGAATCACATCCACTTCTTGATCCGATAGGGTGGGAATTTTTTAGTGAATGTACAAATAAATTAGATATACCAATTTATGCCCTAGGCGGACTTAGTCAAGAGAGTCTTGCCACATCTTGGCAATATGGCGGACATGGTATTGCGATGCAAAGATCTATTTGGTAATAAGACTATTGGATAACTGCATCAATTGATTTATCAAAAGACTGATTTTTTTTATCTTTAAAATGAAGTATAAGTTTAACTTTTTGACCAGGTTTAAGCGGACCTTTAAAGTCCATGAGCATTAAGTGACTGCCACCAGATTTAAATTTAAATGTCTTGCCATGATCAATTTTGATCTCATGGGCCATGCGCATTTTCATGATGCCTTTTTCAACTATAGTATTGTGCATCTCGATCGTTTTGATTTTTGGGGAAGTTACTGAAGTCAGTATTAAATCTTCTTGGCTTGTGATAGTCATATAAGCAACACTCATATCATGACCTTCTTCAGTAGCACTTACCCATGCATTTTCTATCTTAATATCTAGTTCTGCATATGCACCTAATGATATCAAAAGCGATATAACAAACAGCATAAATTTTAATAATTTCATGATGATAGCCCTTAAAAAAAGTTTTAGATAACATCTTCATTTAAATCTTGAGGGTAAATTTCAACTGGAATTTTATAGTTTTCATTAGCCCATTGACCCAAATCAATTTTACGGCATCGTTCCGAACAAAAGGGCCTAAAAGTATTAGATAAGCTGTATTCGTTTTTCTGATTACATTGGGGGCAGTTTATAAAAGTAATCTTTGCACTCATAACCAACAAACACTCAACTTAAATTCGAGATTTAATTTAGAAGACTCTTTTTTCACTTTTTCATTGAGCTGATTAAAGAAAATATTGATCGTATACTTATTAGCGCTAATTTCAGGGTAAATATTTAAATTCTCTTCAAACTCAAGTCTGATGAGATCAAACGTCTTTAGAGGGTCAATCTTTTGTTGATATTTTCCCTCTTTTGCTTTAGCTGATATTTTAAAGCATTGATTTCGTAATATTAATAGAATAATAGACGAAGCATCTTGAAATATCATAAGCTCTTGCGCCCAAGATTTAAAATCTTGTAATTTAGATTTTCTTTTTTTTGAAGTTATCCAGTTTTGGAAGCTTGGGAAATCTACATTTAATAGACCACCTGGAGAACTAATTCTTTTCTTTATTTCCTCTAGAAATAAATTATTATTAAAATTAAACCCAGGCTTTACATCTATATTTTCTAATTTTTTTCGAGCCATTTTTATTAGCGAAATGAGTTCTTTTGGATCAAGTTGACCTTCTTTTAATTCTTGATGATCTAAGAAGATTATTTGTTTCTTCTCCTGCCTCTCAAGCTCTTGAAGAAAATCGATTTTTACATCTGATCTAGAGACAAGTTGCACTATTTCAAAAAGTGTTATAAAACAACCAAATTCAAAATAGTCGTGTGTATTTTTTAATTGGTGTTCAAATTTTTGATAGATCTCTTCTATACGAAGTAACCTTCGAACACGCTCACTAAGTGGGAATTCAAATATGTTCATAAACATATTATCAGGTTGATTTTATTTAACAGCAACTAAATTTAAATATTTTTTATGTAATATATGAATATCTTTTGAGAATTTTTCTAATGATCCATCATTAATAACTACATCATCTCCCATTCTGATGCGACTATCACGATCAATTTGTTGGTCGATGATATTTTGAATGGAAGAGGTGCTAATACTATCTCTTTTTTTAACGCGTTCAATTTGATTATTTATCTCACAGTCAATAACAAGCGATCTTGAAATGAGACTTTTATATTGGTTCGTCTCAAATAGAAGGGGTATGTCAATCACCACATATGGTTCAGATAATAAAGTATTTAATTTTTTCTTAACTTCTTTTAAAATTTTTGGGTGAAGAATCTTTTCAAGATTTATTTTTTTATCTTTATCTGAAAAAATAATTTCCCTTAATTTTTTTCGATCTAATCGGTTATCTTTATCAAACAAAGTATTTCCAAAAATAAATTTAATTTCTTCTATAGCCTCAAGGTTTGTATCTGTAATTTCTTTTGAAATTTTATCAAGATCAATGATTTTAATATTTAAAGATGCAAATATTTTCAGTGCTTCACTTTTACCTGATCCAATTCCACCAGTCATCCCGATAATAAGCATCATTTCCCTTAATTTTTTTAAATATTATGTATAAGTTCACTTGAAATTATAGAATTAATCACCATTTATTGATTATGAATGATTTAAAATATGACATATGAGTGAATTGCAGAATACATTAAAAAACCTAACTCCATCAGAGGATCAGTCGGCTTGGGGTGATCTTGTGGTTTGTCGAGTTCAAGTAGATTTATCCAATTGGCTTTCACAGCTCGCAGGGGGCAATAATTGGCAGGTATACTCTGAATCCGAATATGATCATGCTATTAGCTTTATGTTTCGACAGGGCAAGAAGGAAGCTGAAGTGACATTATTTAACAATGGATATGCACAAGTCGATTTAGACGGTAAATCGATTTTTGATGGATCTATCACCTCAGGTACAAATAAATGTGCACATTTTAGTTATTACCGAGCTGACAATGGTGAACCAATTCTTTTAAATTAATAATCTCTCGATATTACAAATTGAGTAAGTGCTAATAATGCATCTTTATAAATCGAAGATGAAATATGTTGAATCAGTTCCCCCCCCTTTTCTATTTCTTCTTTTGCAAGTTGTCTTACATAATCTAACGCTTTAGTATCTTTAACAGCATCTAATACCCCCTCTAATTCTATTAAGCCGCCATTTTCAATGGCAGCCCTGATAATTTTTTTTTGTTGGTCACCCCCCTTTCTCATTGCATATAAAAGAGGTAGCGTAGGCTTGCCTTCAGCCAGATCGTCACCTAGATTTTTTCCTATCTCGTCAGGATGACCAGATAAATCAAGAACATCATCAATGAGTTGAAAAGCAACGCCCATATGTTTTCCGAACTGAGCAAGAGACTTGATGTCAGCTTCATTAGCGCCGCCTATAATGGCACCAAGCTCAGCTGAAGATTCAAATAATTTGGCCGTTTTATAGTAAACAACTTTTAAATAATCCTCGTCTTCAATAGAAGCATTGTGAATATTTAAGAGCTGTAAGACTTCACCCTCGGCAATTGTATTTGTTGTATTGGCTAAAACGTCCATGACTCTCATATGATTGATTTTTACCATCATTTGAAATGCTCTGGAGTAAATAAAATCTCCCACCAAAACGCTCGCAGCATTTCCAAAAATGGCATTAGCTGTTTTGTGGTGTCTTCGTTTTGTTGATTGATCTACAACATCATCGTGAAGAAGGGTTGCTGTATGAATAAATTCAATGACTGCGGCTAATATATGGTGCTCCTTTTGAATAGAGCCAAATAGACCTCCAACTAAGATTAAGGTGCTTGGCCTGAGGCGTTTACCACCCCCTTGAATAATATGACCCGCGACTTGATTAACGAGAGGTACTTCGGAGTGAAGAGACGCGCGAATAACTTCATTTACAGTCAGTAAATCGTTTTTAATTGGGGATAAAATGCTACTAAGGATCACAAAAACAAGGCTTTAGGATTATTAAAGCTATATTTTAACATAGCCTACTTTATGTCTTTGAAAGACAAAAAATCTTTATCTTTACCGTTGAAGAGTTTGCCTAACAGGCCTAATTTAAGTATAATTCGCGGTTCTTTAGGGTTGTTAAAGTTTAAGGTTTTATTATGTATGCAGTAATCAAAACAGGTGGTAAGCAATATCGTGTAAATCAAGGCGATAAGCTTAAAATTGAAAAAATAGTAGGTGATGTAGGCGCAAATGTTGTTCTTGATAAAATTTTAACAGTCGTAGATGGTGATAATGTAACTATTGGCTCTCCTATTGTAAGAGGGGCTAGCGTTTCAGCAATTGTTCTAAGCCACGGACGTCATGATAAAGTGAGAATTTTTAAAATGCGTCGTAGAAAACACTATCGTAAATCTCAAGGCCATAGACAAAGCTTTACCGAGATTCAAATTGATAAAATATCAGCTAAATAATTGAAGGATTAATCAATCATGGCACATAAAAAAGCAGGAGGAAGTTCAAGAAACGGTCGTGACTCTCAAGCTAAACGTTTAGGGGTAAAGGCTTTCGGTGAGCAAGTAGTCTCAGCTGGCAGCATTATTGTTCGCCAACGTGGCACCAAGATGCATCCTGGCGTGAATGTAGGTATGGGTAAAGATCATACTCTTTTTGCAAAGGCTGATGGTAAGGTAACCTTCACCATCAAGGGCGAATTAAAACGTAAAACCGTTAATATTGTTCCAGTCTGAGCAATTCTCATTTTCTACAAAGCCCTGTCAGTTGATAGGGCTTTTTTATTTGGTAAATTGATATTATGAAATTTATAGACGAAGCAACTATTAAGATTTATGCAGGCGATGGTGGTAATGGCATTGCAACATTTCGTCGCGAAAAATTTGAACCTATGGGCGGCCCTAATGGTGGAGACGGTGGCCGCGGGGGCTCTATATTTTTTGAAGCTGATCAAAATTTAAATACACTTGTCGATTACCGTTTTACCCGAACTTTAAAAGCTCAAAGAGGAGAGAATGGACGAAGTGCCGAATGCTACGGTGCTAAGGGGGAAGATTTAATATTAAAAGTGCCTGTGGGGACACTGATTTCAGATAAAGCGACTGGGGAAAGCTATGCTGATTTAAGCCAACATGGAAATAGGGAGCTTTTAGCCAGAGGAGGTAAAGGTGGTTTAGGCAATATTCATTTTAAATCTAGTATTAATCGAGCCCCACGACAATTTACGAAGGGCGAGCCTGGAGAGGAGTTTGAGCTTTATCTTGAGCTTAAAGTATTAGCTGATGTTGGTCTTTTAGGTATGCCAAATGCTGGTAAATCTACTTTTATAAGATCTGTATCAGCTGCGAAACCTAAAGTAGCAGACTATCCTTTTACAACATTGCATCCTAATTTGGGCGTGGTGCGGGTGGGGGAGAATCAAAGTTTTGTGATTGCCGACATTCCAGGATTGATTGAAGGTGCCTCAGAGGGGGCTGGCTTGGGACATCAATTTTTAAGACATCTTACGAGAACTACATTACTCTTACATTTAGTTGATATTGCTCCCTTTGACCCAGGGATCAGTCCGGCGGATGAGGCTCGCGCTATTGTGAATGAGTTAAAGAAATATGACGAAGTCTTGTACCAAAAACCACGTTGGTTGGTATTAAATAAAATTGATATGGTGGAAGACGTCGCAAATACCATAAAAACATTTATAAAATCTTTTGGTTGGATAGGCCCTGTGTATTCAATTTCTGCTATTAAAGGGGTTGGTTGTAAAGAACTTTCATATGACATCATGACTTTTATAGAAAAAAATAAAAAAATTCAAAATGAAATCATTATTAACGAATAGCCACCGCATTATTATTAAAGTGGGCTCCAGTCTGGTCACTAATGATGGCAAGGGCTTAGATCAAAGAGCTATTGCCTCCTGGGTGGAGCAGATTGCTTACCTCATTAAATCAGGTAAAGAAATTGTTTTGGTAACAAGTGGTGCTGTGGCTGAAGGAATGCAAAGACTAGGATGGAAAGTTAGACCGACTTTAATTAATGAATTACAAGCCGCTGCTGCTATAGGTCAAATGGGGTTGGTTCAAATTTATGAAAAGAATTTTTCAAATCACGCATTAAAAGCCGCGCAGATTTTATTAACGCATGATGATCTTGCTGACAGAAAAAGATATCTCAATGCACGCTCTACATTAAATACACTTTTAGAACTTAAAGTGATTCCAATTATTAATGAAAACGATACTGTAGTAACAGATGAAATTCGTTTTGGTGATAACGATACGCTAGCTTCATTAGTCGCTAATCTTATTGAAGCAGATCTTTTAGTTATTTTGACAGACCAACCAGGATTATTTTCTGCCGACCCTAGAAAAAATAAAGAAGCTAAACTTATACATCATGCTATTGCAGGAGACTTGTCTCTTGAAGCCATGGCAGGAGATGCTGGAACTGCTTTAGGTACCGGGGGTATGTTGACTAAAGTTTTAGCAGCTAAGCGTGCATCCAGAAGTGGCGCCCATACAATTATTGTATCTGGCAAAGAGGAAAATATTTTAATTCGATTGTGCCAAGGTGAGGTGATAGGCACTCATTTAGAAAGTAAACAATTAAAAGTTGCAGCAAGAAAACAATGGCTTGCTGATCATTTACAATTAAGAGGTAAATTAGTTTTAGATGATGGCGCTGTTGAAGCTCTAAAAAAAGAAGGTAAAAGTTTACTTCCTATTGGCGTGACTAAAGTCGAAGGAGATTTTGATCGAGGCGAAGTGGTACTTTGTTTGGATCTGAAAGGGCGGGAGATTGCGCGCGGACTCATTAATTATAATGCAACTGAAACAAAAAAAATTATGGGTAAATCGACTAATTCAATAGAAAATATATTAGGTTATATTGATCAACCTTCTTTAATTCATCGAGATAATTTGATTTTACTTTAAGATTTTTAAAGGAAACTTTACATGGTAGAAAATAAAAAACTTGTAGCTATCATCATGGGGTCAGATAGCGATTGGCCGGTAATGAAATTTGCAGCACAAATGCTTGCAGATTTTGAAGTACCCTACGAAGCAAAAGTTATTTCTGCTCATCGAACCCCAGACCTTATGTTCAAATTTGCTGAGCACGCTGCCAAAGAAGGTTATCAAATTATTATTGCAGGTGCAGGAGGTGCAGCTCATTTACCAGGTATGGTTGCCTCTAAAACAACTCTACCTGTTTTAGGTGTACCTATTCCCTCTAAGCATCTTCAGGGCCAGGATTCTTTATTATCTATTGTTCAAATGCCAAGAGGTATCCCTGTAGCAACGTTTGCAATTGGGGAGGCAGGTGCTGCGAATGCGGGCCTCTTTGCAGTATCTGTTTTAGCACATGAAAATAAAGTATTAGCCAAAAAGCTCGAGGCCTTTAGAGAGGGGCAAGCAAAAAAAGTGAAAGACATGAATTTATCGGAGAAGCCTTGAGTCAAAGAGATCAACCGCTTTTACCTCCAACAATGCTTGGTATTCTTGGAGGCGGTCAATTAGGCCGTTTCTTTGTCATTGCAGCTCATGAGATGGGCTATAAGGTTACAGTTTTAGACCCCGATCCAAATAGTCCCGCAGGAGCAATGGCAGATATTCATTTATGCAAGGCCTTCGATGATTCCGCCGCATTAGAAGTAATAACCAATACATGCAAAGCCGTGACTACGGAATTTGAAAATGTATCTGCAGATAGTATGGAATTCTTATCAAAATATATATATGTCAGCCCATCCGCAGAATCTATAAGAATTGCTCAATACCGTGTGCTCGAAAAAACTTTTTTAAAAGAGTCAAAGCTTCCTATAGGCCCTTTTGAGATTATTCTAGAAGATAAGGATATTCCTCCAGACACTTCTTCCATTTATCCTGGTATTTTAAAAATTGCACGCTTTGGATATGACGGCAAAGGCCAGGCAAGAGTATCTTCTCAAAAAGAAGCTATAGATGCTTTTCAGCAATTCTCAAAACAAGAATGCGTTTTAGAAAAAATACTTCCTTTAGATATGGAAGTTTCTTTAGTTTTGGCACGAGATCAAAAAGGGCACATCAAGACATTTAATGTTTCAGAGAATATTCATACTAATGGTATTCTTGATGTATCCATTGTCCCAGCGCGTTCAACTAAAGCGATCAATGGTCTCATAAATCAGCTTGCAAAATCCTTAGCCGAAGCACTCAATTATGTTGGAGTTTTAGGGGTTGAGTTTTTTATTAGTGAAGGCAAAGTATTTGTAAATGAAATTGCCCCTAGACCACATAATTCTGGGCATTACACTATAGATGCCTCTGAGACGAATCAGTTTGAGCAGCAAGTAAGAGTATTAGCAGGTCTTCCACTTGGAAACTCGAGACTTCATTCATCTGCTGTTATGGTTAATCTTTTAGGCGATGTCTGGACAAATAGCAAAGAAAGAGAACCTAACTGGGATAAGGTTTTAAAAGAACCTGGTTTAAAAATGCATCTTTATGGAAAACATGAGGCAAGACCAGGCCGCAAAATGGGACACTTTACAGTAATAGATGAGAACGTCGATATAGCCTTTCAAAAGGCTATGGAATTAAGAAAACTTTTAGGAATCGCTTAATATCAAAGAGAGTCTCTCTAAGATATTAAGCCATTGATTTAATCGCTGAGTTTAAGCGTTGTTTATGACGTGAAGCTTTATTCTTATGAATAATCTTTTTGTCAGCAATGCGGTCGATCAGTGAAACATTTTCTTGAAAAGATGTTTTTGCAGCTGCTTTATCACCTGATTGAATTGCTTTTAGAATCTTTTTAATTGCAGTTCGCAAAGTTGATCGCAAGCTTGCATTGTGAGCTCGTTGCTTCATAGCTTGGCGGGCACGTTTTCTAGCTTGCGCAGTATTTGCCATTTTTATCCTTTAATTAAGTATCTTTAGTATTACAAAGGCAAGAATTTTAGCGATATTTGCGGTTTTATACAAGATATAACGCTCTTTTCAAACCTAAATTTTAGCGATACCTTCTCGATGTTCTGGGCTAATCAATATTTTTCTTGGAAACCTTGATAAAACGACCTCCATGCTAAAATCTTTGTAATTTAGTGACACTTAAATAGATAAATTTAATGAATCTTCTAAAAGCACTCGCAACTGTCGCAAGTATGACTTTCGTATCAAGAATTTTAGGTTTTGTGAGGGATAGTTTAATCGCTAGAACCTTCGGTGCAGGCATGGCTACAGATGCCTTCTTTGTAGCCTTTAAAATCCCCAATTTATTAAGACGTATTTCCGCTGAAGGGGCTTTTTCTCAAGCTTTTGTCCCTATTCTTGCTGAATATAAAAATAAGCGAAGTTATGAAGCAACACATCTTTTGATTAATCATGTGTGTTCATTATTAAGTCTTTTTCTTATCGGTATTTCTTTTTTGGGCATTTTTGCAGCACCTTGGCTTGTCTATATTAGCGCGCCTGGATTTATAGAGTATTCAGAAAAATTTAAGCTTACTGTTGATTTACTTAGAGTCACATTTCCTTACATCTTTTTTATCTCTTTAGTATCGATGGCGGGAGGTATTCTTAATACATTTAACAAATTTTTAGTGCCAGCTTTTACCCCTGTATGGCTTAATTTATCTTTTATTTTTGCAATATTATTTTTTGCAGATTATTTTGATCGACCTATCTTTGTATTAGCTTGGGCGGTATTTGTTGGAGGTATCCTTCAGTTAATTTTTCAGATTCCTTTTTTAAAAGAAATTGGGTTTATTCCCAAATATAAATTAGATTTTAAAGATGAAGGTGTCTGGCGCATTATTAAACTTATGGGACCCGCTGTTTTTGGTGTATCTATTGCGCAGCTATCTCTGCTTATTAATACTATCTTCGCATCCTTTCTTGAGACTGGAAGTATTTCATGGCTTTATTATGCTGATCGACTCATGGAGTTTCCAGCAGGCGTTTTAGGTGTAGCACTGGGCACGATTCTACTTCCAAGTCTTTCGAAATCTTTTTCAGGCAAAGATCAAAAGGAATACTCAGGCTTTCTTGATTGGGGGCTACGACTGACTTTTATTCTTGCAGCGCCTGCGGCTATTGCATTGGCTGTGTTATCTCTCCCTTTAATTGCAACCTTATTTCACTATGGCGCTTTTAATACGCATGACGTATTGATGACCCAACAAGCTACCATTGCATACAGTTTTGGACTGATGGGCCTCATCATGATTAAAGTATTAGCGCCTGGATTTTATGCAAGACAGAATATTAAAACGCCGGTTAAAATTGCACTATTTACTTTATTCTCGACACAGTTCATGAATATGATATTTATTGGACAGTTTAAACATGCAGGTTTGGCTCTAGCGATTGGTTTGGGAGCGTGCCTAAATGCAAGTCTTCTTTATTATCATTTAAGAAAAGGTAATTACTACAAACCACATGCGGGATGGGGGCAGTTTTTAATAAAACTTTTTGTGGCTTTAGTTTTAATGGGCCTCACTTTGTTTTACTTAAAAGGAGATTCAACGCTTTGGCTTGAGTATTCTATTTCAAAAAGATTGATTTACTTAGTGATGCTTATTCTTGCCGGGTCTGTTGTTTACTTTGGTTCACTATGGATGATGGGATTAAGACTTCAATCATTCATTCGAAGAGCTATTTAAGTTTTTGTGATGCAAGTCTTTCGCCATTTTCCACTAAGTTTAGAAACGCCTATTGGTCTGACTATTGGCAATTTTGATGGAGTGCATATAGGCCATCAAGCGCTTATTCAAAAACTTATAGAGGAATCTATAAGAAGAAAAATTACACCATCGGTGATGACTTTTGAACCACATCCTAAAGAATTCTTTATACCCGAAAACGCACCTACTCGACTGACGAGCTTAAGAGAAAAGCTAGAGTTTTTTTTAAGTTGTGGCGTTCAAAATGTTTTTGTATGTGCCTTTAATAAAAATTTTGCAGGTATTTCTAGTGAAGTGTTTATGCATCAAATATTAAAAGAGCAATTAAAAACAGAAATCATCATCGTAGGAGATGATTTCCGTTTTGGAGCGCAGCGACTAGCTGGCATAAAAGACTTAAGAAAAAGTGGATTTGAATTATTCGAAATTCCAAAAATTAATGTGAAAGGTAAGCGCGTGTCAAGCTCAACAATTAGAGAAGCCCTCAATGAGGGCCGGATTAAGTCAGTCACTGCATTCTTAGGAAGGCCTTACACGATAAGTGGAAAAGTGGTTGAAGGTGACAAGCGTGGAAGGCAAATGGGCTTCCCAACTGCCAATATTCATATGAAGCATACGAGACCGGCGCTAACAGGTGTATATGCGGTAAAATTAGGAAATAGAAATGGTGTTGCTAATCTTGGAATCAGACCCACAGTTGCAGGCATCCCAAAACTTTTACTAGAAGTTCATTTGCTTAATTTCAATGAAAACATTTACGGACAGCATGTTCAGGTTACTTTCATGGAGAAGATTAGAGATGAAATGAAATTTGAAAATATTAATGCACTCATTGAACAAATTAAAAAAGATGTTGTGTGCGCAACACATTATTTTGAAAAATAAAATATATGACCAAAGAAAATAAATATCAATTAAATTTGCCAGACACGCCATTTCCCATGCGAGGTGATCTTGCTAAGCGAGAGCCTCTTTGGGTAAAGCGCTGGCAGGAACTTAAGCTTTATCAAAAAATTAGACAAAAAAGAAAAGGTGCTAAAAAATTCATTCTGCATGATGGCCCTCCGTATGCAAACGGTGATATTCATATTGGACATGCTGTTAATAAAATATTAAAAGATATTATTGTAAAATCAAAAACCTTATCTGGGTTCGATGCGCCATATGTTCCAGGATGGGATTGTCATGGACTTCCGATTGAGCTTGTTGTGGAAAAATTGCATGGCAAAAATATTGACCCTAAAAAATTTAGAAAACTATGTCGAGAATATGCTGCAACACAAGTTGAAAAACAAAAAAATGATTTTATACGTTTAGGCGTATTGGGGGACTGGAATCAACCTTACCTCACGATGAATTTTGAAACCGAAGCCGATATCATGAGATCACTTGGACATATCCATCAAAATGGCTATCTCTATCAAGGAAGTAAGCCTGTGCATTGGTGTGTCGATTGTGGTTCTGCATTAGCGGAGGCTGAAGTGGAGTATGAAGATAAAACTTCACTTACAATTGATGTTGGTTTTAAAGTTATAGATAGTGATACTTTAAAAAAGATATTCAAGATCAATGAAGTAAAAAATACATTCGCAGTTATTTGGACAACGACACCTTGGACACTACCAGCAAACCAGGCTGTGTGCGTTCATCCTGAATTAAATTACGGTTTATATAGTACTGAAAAAGGTAATATTATCCTCGCAGAAGATTTGGCTGAAAAAAATCTTACGCATTATGGCTTTGAGTCTTTTAAGAAATTAGCCTCATGTAAAGGTCAAGCTTTAGAGCATCTCCAACTCAGCCACCCTTTTTATAAAAAAAATGTACCTATCATATGTGGCGACCACGTCACTCTAGAAGCTGGAACTGGGCTAGTTCATGCGGCACCTGCACACGGGCTAGAGGACTATACGGTTGGTATGCAATATCAATTACCTGTAGATAATCCAGTCAACGAAGAAGGAAAGTTTTATTCCTTTGTGGAGCAGTTTGCAGGTGAAAGTATTTGGGAGGTCAATAAAAAAATCATTGAAACATTAGACGCGAATCAATGCTTATTTGCTTCTAAGAAATTATCACATAGCTACCCACATTGTTGGCGCCACAAAACACCAGTAATTTTTAGAGCCACACGCCAATGGTTTGTTGGCATGAATCAAGAAAATAATAAAAAGACATTACGTGAGAAAGCAAACGAAGCAGTCAGTCATACCACTTTCTATCCTGAATGGGGGAAGGCGCGCTTAGAGGTTATGATTAAAAATCGTCCTGACTGGTGCGTTTCGCGCCAAAGAAATTGGGGCGTTCCAATGCCACTATTTGTTCATAAAGAAACTTACGAGTTACATCCGCGTACCAATGAGCTAACTGAATTAGTTGCTAAAGAAGTTGAGAAGTCAGGTATCGAGGCTTGGTTTAATTTAGATGCTAAAGCATTGCTTGGCGAAGATGCTAATCAATATAAAAAAATAACCGACACATTAGATGTGTGGTTTGATTCAGGAACGACACATGCTTCTGTTCTAAAAAAACGTGAAGATCTATCTTATCCAGCTGATCTTTATCTAGAGGGTTCAGATCAACATCGGGGCTGGTTCCAATCAAGCTTGCTCACAGGCTGTGCAATAGATGGAAGAGCACCTTATGAATCACTTCTAACGCACGGTTTCGTTGTTGATGGCAGCGGTCATAAGATGAGTAAATCTAAGGGCAACGTCGTAGCGCCGCAAAAAGTCATGGATCAATATGGGGCTGATATTTTAAGATTCTGGGTAGCCTCCACCGACTATTCTGGCGAACTTACTATTTCAGACGAAATTTTAAAGCGAGTTGCTGAAGGCTATAGACGTATACGAAATACCTTACGCTTTTTGCTAGCCAACCTTGGCGACTTTGATGCTAAAAAAGATTTACTTCCTGTAAATGAATGGCTATCGATAGATCGCTATGCGCTGCACTTAGCTCATCAGCTTCAAGAACGTATTATAAAAGACTATGTATCTTATGAATTTCATTTGGGCATGCAAAAATTTGTAAGCTTTTGCTCTGAGGATTTGGGTGGATTCTATCTTGATATTTTGAAAGATCGTCTTTATACATCAGCCGAAAATTCAAAAGCAAGACGAGCTGCGCAAAGCGCAATCTTCCATATTACTCATTGCTTAATGAGATTGATGGCTCCCGTTTTAAGCTTTACAGCAGATGAAATTTGGCAGATTCTCATGCCACAAAGCAATGAATTAGTATTTATGGACACATGGTATGACTTACCACCTCATAATTTGGAAGCAAGGGAATTGCTAGCATGGGAGCATATTATTCATGTACGTGCAATTGCTAATAAAAAAATTGAAGAGTTACGTGAAAAAGGATTAGTAGGTTCTTCACTTCAGGCTGAGATTGATATCTACGCTTCAGGTGAAATTTATCAATCTTTAGAGACCCTTCATAAAGATCTAAAGTTTTCGATGATTACTTCGCGAGCAAAACTTCATGAAAGACAAGGCGATCTTCATATTGATGTTTTTGCAAGTGAACATAAAAAATGTGATCGATGCTGGCATTATTGCGAAGAAGTTGGATCGCATTATGAACATCCAGCGATTTGCAATCGATGCATCAATAATCTTTTTGAAAAAGGCGAACTAAGGTCGCATGCGTAAATATATTTCGATTGCTTTATCGATTGTTATTCTGGATCTCATATCCAAACAATGGATATTTAATCACTTAGATTTGGGAAGTGCTTTAGTGGTGAACTCGTTTCTTAATATTGTACATTTTCAAAATACAGGAGCCGCCTTTAGCTTTTTGAGTGAAGCCTCCGGCTGGCAGAGATATTTCTTTATGAGTATTTCATTTGCCGCAATTTTTATCATTACCCGATTAATTCATCAGCGGTTAAAACAGCCACTATTGTGTTTAGCACTTTCTTTTATTCTTGGTGGTGCCGCAGGCAACTTGTGTGACAGAAGCTATTATGGTTTTGTCATCGATTTCATTTATCTTCACTATGAAGGACGTTATTGGCCAGCGTTTAATGTGGCAGATAGTTTTATTTCGACCGGTGTCGCTTTAATTCTTTATGATGCATTTAAAAACAAAAAACTTTTATTAAGTTAATCATGCCCGTGAAAAAGAAATTGAGTTAAACTGGCAATTCTTACTAAGCTTATAGAATATGAAAAATACATATAAAAAAATAGGAAGTTGGATTGCGATTTTTGCAATACTTTTAACATCCTTTATGCCATTAATTTCGCACGCAATTGAGTCACAAAATAATCTTGATAATTTAGAGAAAATTTGTACTTCGCAAGGCGTTAAGTTTGTTTCGACGCAAAATCAGAATCCAGATAAAAATCATGCAAATATTAATTTAACTCATTGTGCTTATTGTTCGACAGCTTCAGATAAGAATTATTTACCAGAACGCGATATCCAATTAGGATTGACTTTAATTCCTAGCGCTGCGAAATTTTTCCTAGAATATGAATCTCCAATACTTCAGTCCTACTTTAGATCCTCTCACCCTCCTCAAGCCCCACCCGCTATTTAATCTATCTAGTAATACATCATTTGTGCATAAATTTGCACAATTTTTTTCTATTTTACGAAATTGATTAAATGATTTTAAAAAAAATTATTCCTGCTATTTTATATTTAATTGTTTTGCCATCAGCTTTGTCTGGAGAGACGTCTGATTTTGTGACTGGCACTATTACAGTCAAAGATTCTTTTGTCGATAGCCGCATCATGAAATTTCCGGCTACCGTTGAAACTTATGACAAAAGGCAAATTGAAGAGAGTGTTAACGCTGCAACGCCTGCCCAAACTTTAAAATACTTACCCAGCATTCAAGTGAGGGAGAGGTCTATTGGAGATAGAAACGGTATTATTTCGTCAAGAACTATAGGAAGCATATCTAGTGCACAAAGCATGCTTTATGCAGATGGCGTCCTTTTATCTAATTTACTTGGGAATTCATTTTCATATCCTCCAAGATGGGGCATGGTAAATCCGGAAGAAATTCAAAGGATAAGTATGATGTATGGGCCTTTTTCTTCACTTTATGCTGGAAATTCAATGGGGGGAGTGATCAATATCGAAACTCGCATGCCTGAAAGATTAGAAGCTCATGCTGGAGTGCAAAGTTTTATCCAAAATTTTAAACTTTATGGCACAGATCAAACCAAGATTGGTAACCGCGAATTTTTTTCTATAGGCAATAAAGTCAATGATTTCAGTTTTTGGGCGAGTATGAATAGACTCGAAAATACGGCACAGCCCCTTGATTTTTCGGTTGCCAATCTCAGTTCAATTGCAGCAGGAGGCGCAACTCCGGTTACAGGCGCTTATCAGGATAAAGGCATTTCAAATCAGGATAGAGTTGTTTTTGGTGCAACAGCAATCGACACTTCTATTCAGACAAATGGAAAATTTAAAGGTCAATATGAATTCTTAAATCAATCCAAACTCACATATACGATTGGTTTATGGGATCTTGATAGTAGACAGAATGTACAAAGTTATATTAAGGATAACGACGGCAATTCAATTTATGGTGGAGATGTGAACTTTAATAATAAAAAATATAGTTTAGCAAGAATGAATCCAGCTCAGGCAGAAGCGTTTCACGTGATGCAATCGATTGATTTTAAATCTAATGATAAAGGTTTTTTTAATTGGCAAATGACACTATCTGATTATGATTACTCTAAGGACTTGAGTAATCGATCAAATTTAACTGAAACTTCAAACACTAATCCTTATATTACAAAAACAGGGCAGATTACGGACCTTTCAGGTACGGGTTGGACAGTATTTGATAGTCGCGTCACTTTGCGTCCAAAAGATCATACAATTGATCTAGGTTATCACTTAGATTATTACCATTTAAGGCAGACAGTAAATGTATCTAATGATTGGATGGGCTCACAAAAAGGAGCTTTTACTTCCTTATCTTCCGGCAATACAAAAACTCATGCAGTTTATGTTCAAGATAAATGGCAAATATCACCAGAGTGGGCTCTCACATTAGGAGGTCGACAAGAGCATTATGAAGCTTATGATGGAGTAAACCAAAATACTTCAAGTATTGCGAGATATGAGGATAGATCAATAAATACGTTTTCCCCCAAGGTATCATTAAGTTTTGAACCTATACCAGCTTGGGGTTTTCGAACTGCCTTTGGCAAGGCATACCGATTTCCAACTGTCACAGAGCTATTCCAACAGCTAATCCCAGATATGTGTCGATCAGGCTGCAGCATTGTTGAGAATAATCCTAATTTAAAGCCTGAAGAGATTTATTCTAGCGAAATCACTGCAGAACGTCGTTTTGTGAATGGCCTTGCGAGGGCTAGTCTTTTTAGAGAGGATAGGTATGACGCATTAATCTCTCAAACAAACCTTTCACCAGTTGGGGGTTCAACTTCATATGTTCAGAATGTAGACCATGTCAGAATACATGGCATTGAATTAGCAACTGAATGGCAAAATGTAATTGTCCCTAAACTTGATTTGATGGCTAACGCAACTTTAACTGATTCAGAGATTTTGAAAAATGATGCAGCACCTTCGTATATTAATAAAAAAGTGCCCCGTATCCCAAGACAGCTTTATAAAGCTTTAGCAACTTATAGAGTAAGTGAAGATTTCACAATGAGTTTAGCTACAAGATATAGTGGACGTCAATTTATACAATTGGATAATTCAGATAAAAATCCAGAGACATATGCAGGCGCTAGCCGATTACTATTTGTAGATGCTAAGGCAAATTATAAATTTAAAGACAGATGGACAGCTTCGCTGGGAGTAGATAATATTTTTAATGATCAGGCTTATGTTCATCATCCACTTTCTCAAAGAACAGGCTATGCGCAAATTAAATTTGATTATTAAGTTTTTTAAAAAAATAATATTTTTACTATTAATTTTATTCTGTGAGACGAGTTTTTCTCATGAGGGTCATAGTCATGGCCCTTCGGTTGTCGCTTCGGCCTCATTTGATAAGTTAGGAGCTTTATGGCGAGTGAGAGAGCAGCAGGGATTTGTTATTGTTGACTCATCAAATGATCAAGGACTTAATTTCTCGAAATCTATAAATGTAAATACTGAACTTCATAAAATAGGAACATCAGGAGACGCAAAACCTAAAATTGCTATTGGCCCTGAGGGGAATATTTATGTCACTTGGACTCAAACGCTTTCGAAGCCATACACTGGCTATATATGGTTTTCAAGATCAAAAGATCATGGCAAAACTTTTGAATTGCCTCAGATTGTTCATCAAGATAAGTCAGAAATTACACATCGTTTTGATGCTATTAATGTAAATAAAGACGGGCGAATTTTTGTAGTATGGGTAGACAAACGCGATTTAGAAAAAGCCAAACTTCAAAATAAAGAAAAGGAATATAAAGGTGCTGCCGTGTATTATGCTGTTTCAGAAAATTTTGGCGAATCATTTAAAATTGAGAAAAAAATTGTTGATAGCAGTTGTGAATGCTGCAGAATTGGTTTAACTAATGATAGTAGAGGAAACATTATTGCTATGTGGCGGCAGCTTTATGATGGAGGTATTAGAGATCATGCAGTAGCTAAGATTGATATGAGCGATAATATCCTTGTCAATAGAGCCACTTTCGGTGGTTGGAAAATTGACGTATGTCCTCATCACGGCCCTGCAATATCTAGAGGAGGTGACTGGGGATATCATATGGCTTGGTTTGATGGGGGAGGGAAAGCAGGTTTATTTTATGGGCGAATCGATGGCGATGCTTGGGTAAGCTCACCCGCTAAAAGGTTTGGAAATGCTAACTTTCAGGCAGGCCATCCATCACTTCTGAGTATCAATGAAAAAGTTTATCTAGCCTGGAAAGAGATCAATGCATCGGGCAATTATATTGTTTTAGCTATTTCAGAAGATGGCGGAAAAAATTGGCTAGAAGCTAAAAAAATCAAAAAGACTGAAGGGGCCTCAGACTATCCTGAGCTCATTCAATTTAATAACAAAGCGTTTCTTTCTTGGAATACCATTAAAGATGGCTATCAATTAATAGCTCTTGAATAAATTTTTATGAAATTAAAGATCTTTTTATTCTTTTTGTTTTTCTCTAACCTTTGCCTTGCGTATGACTTTATGCCATTTGATATGAACACGCGTAAAGTTATTGAAAAAAGATATATTGATCAACCTTTAATTATTTCTTTTTGGTCGATTGATTGCCCTTATTGTATAGACGATCTTAAAAAGCTTGGCAAAGCTCTTAGTAAAAATACAAATGTTAAATTAATCACAGTATGTGTAGATGGAAAAGAGTCCGCTAAAAAAGCTGAAAGAATTTTAAGTCAGGCTAATCTGCCAAAGCACGAACAATACCAATATGCAGAAGTTGATGAAGATAGACTTAGATATAGCATTGATCCAGCCTGGTACGGTGAGCTCCCTAGAACATACTTTTATGATGCGGCACACCAAGTCACTCCTTTAAGTGGGAAAATCTCTAACTCATTTCTTGATGCATGGCTTAAAAAATAATTTTATAAGATGAGCGAAATTTGTCAATTGATCGCCATATCAAAAGAAATCAATTCAATCTGAACTGATAATCCTCTTGCTAAGATAAATTTTAGTGGTCCATTTTATGGCAAAAGATAAAATTAAAATTGATAGCGTTTAAGGTAAACTTAAATTTAATAAAGTTTAAATAAAGTCTTGCTCATGAAACAGGCTAGTCAAACATTGGCAATCCAAACTTCTGGTCGCCATTTTTATGATGTCACCCAAAAAGTTTTGGATTGGGTAGATCAATCAGATTTTAAAGAAGGCTTACTAACTCTCTATGTTCAACATACTTCAGCGAGCCTGCTTATTAACGAAAATTATGATCCCGATGTTTTAGTTGATCTGGAAAGCTTCTTTGAGCGTTTGGTGCCTGATGGGGATCCATTATTTATCCATACAGCAGAAGGGCCAGATGATATGCCAGCGCACATTAGAACTGCTCTAACGCAAACAAGTCTTTCGATACCAATTAAGCAAGGTAAAGTTGCCTTAGGCCAATGGCAGGGTATTTTTTTGTTCGAACATCGTTATCAATCACACGAGCGTCGCATCTTAATGCATGTGATTGGTGAATAAGTTATTTTATTGCAGTCCAGGAAAGGGGGTCAAAAGGTCTACTGAGTTTTCTTAATTCAAAGTAAAGACCATTTGATTCATTGCCACCTGTATTGCCAACTAAAGCAATCACATCGCCACCACCAACAATTTCACCTGTTTTTTTAATCGTCGATTGATTATTACCATATAGGCTCATATAGCCTTCGCCATGATCCACAATAATAAGATTACCAAAGCCCCGAAGCCAATCTGCAAAGATCACGCGACCTGTCGCAATAGATTTAACTTCATTACCTTCATTCGATTTAATAAATAAACCTTTCCAAGATAAGCCAGTATCTTCACGCGGTGAACCGAATCGATTAATTACATCTCCTTTGACGGGCAAGCTTAATTTACCACGTAATGTTTCAAATTTTTGACCTGAAAATGTTTCTGTAGGGATACTCTCATTGCGCATAATAGGTGTTTTTGAAGATGTTTTACCTTCTTGTTTTGAAGGAATGGGAGCTGAAGGTAATCTTGCTAAACGGTCGACAAGTTCGGTGAGACTTTTCTCGTCTCGAATTAATTTTTGAATTTCATTGCTTTGTTCCTTTATCTTTGATGATAAACTAGTAATAAGCTTCGCCCGGTTTTTCTTTTGTAATTGGAGCTCTGTTTGTTTGAATTCCTCCTTTTGTTTCAAGCTCGAAATTTCTTTTAGTTTCAAACTAGTTTCGAAACTATATGCTTCAAGTTTTTTTAAATTGCCTTGCATGTCATAAATACTTTTAGCTCGAGCTTTAGCGACATAAGAATAGTATTGAATATTCCTTGCAACAACACTCGGATTTTCAGACTGAATAATCATTTGTAGATAGCTAGGATCTCCGTGAAGATATTGTCGGTAGACTTGTTCACTCAATATTTTTTTCTGTAAGTCAACTTGAGATTCGACTGAGTCGGATTGAGCGTTAAGTTCTTGAAGCTTCGCGTAATTTTTCTTTTGCTGAATAGACATCTCGTAGAGTGCTCGATTAGTATCACTAATCTGTTTTTCACTTTTTCTTAATTGGTCCGTAGCATCTTCTTGAGCTTTTTGCGTCCCACTTAATTCTTTTTTTAGTTTATCAATTTTTTCTTGAACAGTATTTAATTTTTCTTTAGCCAGATCAACTTTAGTTGCAGACAAAGCTCCATTAGATAAAAATAAAAGAGATATGAAGATGCATTGAATTAAAAAATTTAATAAAATATTTTTTACTTTATTCATCCCATTGAATTAAATTTTGTCCTGTCATCTCGGATGGTTGTTTCTCTCCCATGAGGTGAAGCATAGTAGGGGCGATATCAGATAGTTTTCCATTGGGTTTAATCATCGATTTTCGCCCTATATATAGGAAAGGTACCAAATTTGTAGTATGTTGTGTATGAGCTTGTTTATTTTTATAATCTTTCATAAGTTCTGCATTACCATGGTCTGCGGTAATAATTATTTCACCACCAATTGATTCCATCGCATTTACTACTTTACCAATACATATATCAAGTGCTTCCATAGCTTGAATCGCTGCATGAAGATTTCCCGTATGACCTACCACATCGGCGTTCGCAAAATTACATATGATGGCATGATATTTTTTACTTTGGATGGCATCAACTAATTTTTGTGTTACTTCAAATGCGCTCATTTCAGGTTTTAAATCATAAGTGGCAACGTTAGGAGAGGGAACTAAAATACGATCTTCACCTACATAGAGAGTTTCATTACCACCATTGAAAAAAAATGTGACATGAGGATATTTTTCAGTTTCTGCAATTCGTAGCTGTTTTAAGCCCAATTTTGAAATATATTCACCAAATGAATTATTCACCGATATTGGTTTAAAAATAGGTAATGTTTTTTTGTTATTCTGATCATATTGAGTCAAAGTAAAATAGTGACTAATATTAATTTTCTCTCGGCGTTTGAAATCATTAAAGCCCTCTTGCAGAAAAGCATCTGTAATTTGTCGTGCACGATCCGATCGGAAATTTAGAAAGACGACTGCATCACCATCTTTAATAGTGATGACTTTCTGATTCTTATCATAAACGGATGTGGGCTTAATAAATTCATCCGTTTCTTCTCTTTGATATCCGTGATGAATTGCATCAATTGCATTTTCAACATGAATAGGAGATCCGATTGTTAATGCGTTATAAGCCAATTCAACGCGAGGCCAACGTTTATCTCGATCCATTGCATAGTAGCGACCTGATATGGAGGCAATTTTTCCAATGCCTATTTTTTTTAAATGAGATTCGAGTTGATCAATGAAATATAAAGCACTTTTAGGTGGAGTATCTCGACCATCCAAGAAGGGATGAATGTAAACATTTTTTAAATTACATTGCTTTGCGAGTTTTAGCATGGCATAGAAGTGATTTAAATGACTATGGACGCCACCATCAGAAAAAAGTCCTAAAAGATGTAAGGCTGCGTTGTTTTCTTTTAATGATTTAAATGCGTTTAAGAGATTTATGTTCTTAAAAAAATCACCTGACACAATGCTCGTGTTAATTCTTTCGAGATCTTGCTGAATAATACGACCAGAACCCATACTTAAATGACCGACTTCTGAATTACCCATCTGACCTCGAGGTAAACCTACAAATTCCTCAGAGGCATTAATAAAGCTATGAGCATATTTATTCCATAAACTATTCCAATGTGGCATCTTTGCATTTTTAATTGCATTATGATCTTCATCATCTCGGTGACCGAAGCCATCTAAAATAATGAGTAACACAGGTTTTTTTAACATAATAGAGGGTATTTATATGTGACTTAAAGATTAATGAATTATAATGCTTGTCAACAAATTTCACACTTTGATTCTTATTGTTATGAATTCAATTAAGATGTACACCAGTGCTTATTGTCCCTATTGCTCAAATGCTGAAAAGCTTCTATCAAAAAAAGGAATTAAGTATATTGAAAAAATACGTGTAGATGAAGATTCAGTTATTTTAGAAGAGATGATTGAAAGAACTGGGCGTCGAACAGTGCCTCAAATTTACATTGGCGATTATCATATAGGTGGATTCGAAGATTTAAGAGCGCTAGATTTAGAAGGTAAACTCGACTCACTTCTTGGGATTTCCTAGAAAGATTACCCTATTTTATTTAAATATCCTCGATAAAAAGATAGAATACGGTATTGGTTAAATCAAATAATAGCGGTTTCACATCCGCCTGACTGGAAAATAACATGGCAGAAAAAAAGAAAGCAGCCCCCAAATCAACTAAAACAGAAAAAAGCATCAAAATTGATCCACAAGCAAATGGAAGTGCTCAACCCGGCTTTGCTATCGAAAAACTTTTTCTTAAAGACGTTTCAGTTGAAGTGCCAAATTCTCCAGAAGTTTTCACACAACGTGAAGCTCCGCAGATCGGGATCGAATTAGGTAATACGGGTAAGCCTCTTGCTGACGGGTACTTTGAAGTTGCATTAAAAATTACTGTGACATCAAAAATTGCTGATAAAACAGCCTTTCTTATAGAAGTGACACAAGCAGGCATCTTCGCATTACGCAATATTCCAGAAGAAAATCTTGAAATGATTATTGCGATTACTTGCCCTAATATTTTATTTCCATATGCACGCGAAGCTATTTCAGATTTAGTTATTAAAGCGGGTTTTGCACCCGTTCTTTTAAATCCAATTAATTTTGAAACGCTCTATATGCAACAAAAGCAGCAAGCTGCGGGATAATGCGGTCGGCACAAAAAACTAAGTTTTTTTTCTGTTATTTTTTTGTATGGATTGTGTGTGCGACATCTCAATCCGTCTATGCTGAATTTCGCTCAGTTGCGTTAGCTAAAACTATTCTTTACGAAGCCCCCTCAATAACCACTAAAAGAGTTTATTTGGTAGGCGAAGGCTATCCCTTAGAAATTATTGTGAATCTTGGCGATTGGGTTAAAATCAGAGACCCATATGGAATTCTAAGTTGGGCAGAATCAAAAAATTTACAATCTAAAAGAACAGTGATTGTGAAAGTAGATAAAGCAAACATATACAAAGAGCCTGAATCTAAATCAGCCCTTTTAGCCACGATTGAAAAAGATGTTGTCATTGAGCTTTTAGATCCCCTCATTACCAATGGCTGGATCAAGGTCCGTTACCAAATAGATCTTGATGGATATATTCAAACCTCTCAAGTATGGGGAATTTAATTAATTGAAAATTGTAGTCTTAGGTGCGGGGGCATGGGGTACGGCTTTGGCAATGCAAATCAGTCAAAAACATCGCGTCACCTTGTGGGCTAGAAATGCAGGTCATGTCTCTGGGATGCGTAAAGCAAGATCAAACCCTCTTTATCTAGGGGACTTTCCTTTTAATGATCAATTACTTCTTGAAGATAACTTAGGTGAAGCTATTCATGATGCTGAACTTATTTTATCGGTCGTGCCTACCTCTGGCTTTAGGGCTATTTTAAAAGAGATCAAATCCTTAAATCATAAAGCACCTGTCATTTGGGCCAATAAGGGTCTAGAACCAGGGACTGCAAAATTACCTTATGAAGTCGCTTTTGAAGAATTGGGCGACCCTAAAAAAACAGGACAACATTGGGGTGCCTTATCTGGCCCGAGTTTTGCGGCTGAACTAGTGAGATCTTTACCTACCGCATTAACCTTAGCTGCAACTGATGAAACATTCACAAAAAGCTTAGCTTCTATGATTCATGGGAATAACTTACGCGTTTATACAAGTCAGGATGTAATTGGTGTGTCTGTAGGTGGCGCTCTTAAAAATGTGATTGCAATTTCTGCGGGTATTTCGGATGGTATGGGTTTTGGAAATAACGCAAGAGCTGCTTTAATTGCAAGAGGTTTAGCTGAGATCACTCGTTTCGGCATGAGTTTAGGTGGCCAAAAAGATACTTTTATGGGTCTAACAGGCGCAGGCGATTTAATTTTGACCTGCACTGGAGACTTCTCAAGAAATCGTGAGGTGGGTTTAAGGCTCGCCAAAGGCCAGACGATTGATGAGGTTTTAAAAGGGTTGGGTCATGTCGCTGAGGGTGTTTATTCTGCAAAGGAAGTTGTGAATCGTGCAAAAGCACTTCATGTTTCTATGCCAATTATGCATGAAGTGAATCAAGTAATAAGTTTTAGTAAGTCACCTAAAGAAGCTGTGATCGATTTATTAGGTCGCGAGCAAAAGTCAGAAACTCAGGATGTTTAAACCCCGCCTACAAATCTATTTTGCCGCCAAGCTTCATATAAAAGAATCGCGGCTGCATTCGATAAATTTAAGCTCCTACTATTCTCTGTCATAGGGATTCTTATTTTTTTTGTTTCATCAAATTGATTCAGAATTGATTCAGGTAATCCTCGGGTTTCAGGCCCAAATAAAAAGATATCTCCCTCTTGATACGAAGGCTGATGGTAGGGCATACCCCCCTTAGTTGTAACAGCAAATATGCAACTTTTGCTATGAAGTGATTTAAATGCTAAAAAATTTGAATATGTTTTGACTGAGGCGAATTCATGATAATCAAGTCCTGCACGAACAAGCTGCTTATCATCCAAGTTAAAACCTAAAGGCTCTATTAAATGAAGTTGGTTACCTGTATTGGCGCAAAGCCTAATAATATTTCCAGTATTAGGGGGGATTTCAGGCTCAAAAAGGGCTATAGAAAACATAAGATATAACAACTGATTAATTTTTATACAATTGTAACAAATTATAGTAAAATAGATTAACAATTGCTTTTAAAGACAATTTTAATAATTAAATCATATAGATAGGAATTTTTCATGATTGAATCGCAGCCTAATCTAAGTCAGCAACCCATTCAGTTTGAAAGAAAATACTCAAAAAAAATAAAAACCCTCCTCAAAGACCGTTGTTCAGTTCCTGAAATTGAGGCTTTATATGCTATGCCTTTCAGCGACCTTATGTTTAAAGCTCAAACTATTCATCGAGAAAATTTTGATCCCAATAAAGTTCAAGTAAGTACGTTGTTGTCTATTAAGACTGGGGGGTGTTCAGAAGACTGTGGCTATTGCCCTCAATCTGCCCGCTATGCCACCAATGTAGAGAATGAAGCCATGAGGCCTATTGATGAGGTGCTGAAAGCTGCGAAAGCTGCCAAAGATGCAGGCGCTAGTCGCTTTTGTATGGGTGCTGCTTGGAGAAGCCCTAAGGATAAAGATTTAAAACCCGTGTTAGAAATGATTCATGAAGTTAAAAAAATGGGACTTGAAACTTGCGCAACCCTTGGTATGTTAAAGGATGGTCAAGCTAATATGCTAAAAGAAGCGGGACTTGATTATTACAATCATAATTTAGATACTTCACCTGAATTTTATGGCGACGTGATATCAACTCGTGTGTATCAAGATAGACTTGATACGTTAGATCGCGTGAGAGAAGCAGATCTTCATGTATGTTGTGGCGGTATAGTAGGCATGGGGGAGAGTAGAAGTGAGCGTGCAGGATTAATTGCGCAACTTGCAAATATGGAAAAGCAACCTGAGAGTGTGCCGATTAATTTATTAACGCAAGTTGAAGGTACTCCTCTTTACGGAACTAACCCACTTGATCTCATTGAATTTGTAAGGACAATCGCTGTTGCAAGAATAACGATGCCAAAAAGTTACGTTCGATTATCTGCAGGAAGACAATCGATGCACGAAGGTATTCAATCATTAGCTTTCTTAGCAGGTGCTAATTCAATTTTTTATGGTGAAAAGTTATTAACGACAGATAATCCAGATGTAAAAGTTGATCGAGCTTTATTTAACAAGCTAGGTATTGACCCTATATGAGTTTGTAATGCTAGAGCAAATTCATCATGAACTCCAATCCTTAAAAGACAATCATCTTTTTAGAACAAGAAAATTATTAAGTGGAAGATTAGGATCTAATCTTACATTTAATCGTCAAAATTTTTTAAGCTTCTCTTCGAATGATTATTTAGGTCTTTCACAAAATCAACATATTCAGGATGCATTAATCGAGGGTATTCATTTGTCAGGTAACGGTATGGGAGCTTCTCATCTTATTTCAGGACACCATAAATTCCATGAAGTATTTGAAAATGCATTTAGTGAAGCACTTCATTTTGAAAGAGCACTCTTATTCTCATCAGGGTACATGGCTAATATGGGTATTATCTCAGCTCTAGTCGGAAAAGATGATACTATTTTTTCTGATAAGTTAAATCATGCATCATTAAATGATGCATCCATTCTTTCTCGAGCTAATCATAAAAGATATCGACATCATGATTTAAAATATTTAGAAGAGTTACTTCGGGTATCAAAATCAAAAGTAAAGCTTATTGTTACTGATGGTGTTTTTAGTATGGATGGTGACCTAGCTAATATTCCAGACTTACTTCAGTTATGTGAAACATATGATGCTTATCTTTATATAGACGATGCACATGGCTTTGGTGTATTGGGTAAAAATGGTAAAGGTATATTGCAATATTTTTATGATCAAGAAAAAATTAAAATACCTTATTCACCCAGAATTATTTATATGGCAACCTTAGGAAAAGCAGCAGGTATGCACGGTGCTGTTATGGCATCTTCAAATGATCTTGTTGAATACCTAATTCAAAAATCTAAACAATATATTTATACAACTGCTGTACCAGCTTTTATGGCATATGGATTGAAAGAATCTCTAAACCAAATTCTAAAAGCAGATCAAGCAAGAAGGCACTTAAATAAACTTATTACAATGTTTAGAGGTGGAATTAAATTTCAAAAGATGTCTCTAGGGAATTCTTTTACGCCCATTCAGCCTGTAATTGTGGGAAGTGAAATTAGTGTATTAAGATTAAATCAATTGTTAATGGATAAGGGAATATATGTCCCTGCTATTAGACCCCCTACAGTGCCTCAAGGCACTTCTCGGCTAAGAATTTCATTCTCAGCATTACATCAAGACGAAGATGTAACGACATTAATAAAAAATATAGAAGATTTTGATAGTCATTTTGATGCACATTAAAAAAATTGGACAAGGTAAGGACCTTGTACTTATTCATGGATGGGGTATGCCGAGCTGCATATGGGAACCTATCATCGAGAAATTTTCAAATCAATATACACTTCATCTTGTTGATATTCCTGGTATGGGTAAAAGTAAAATCATCGATCCTTACGATTTAAATCACCTAGCGGAAGTGTTAAGTCAGAAGCTACCATCTTCATTTGATATTCTAGGTTGGTCTCTCGGTAGTCTTATTGCTTTAAAGATGAGCTTAATATATCCAAAGAAAATTCATCGACTAGTTTTAGTGGGGGGGACACCTTGCTTTATTAATCAAGAAGATTGGAGTTGCGGTGTGGATTTAAGTCTCTTTAATGATTTTGCAAATAAGCTTTTTAAAAATTATAAAAGTACCATGATGAATTTTTATACGCTACAACTCATGCACTCGAAAAATAGTAAATTGCTCATTAAAAAACTTAAAGAGATGTATGAGAAAGAAGATCCCCCTGAAGTTAAGTCATTAAAACTTGGCCTTGATATTTTATTGAATACTGATTTACGAGATGATATTGGTAAAATTAAAAATCAAACACTTTTAATAGTAGGTGATATGGATTACTTGACACCAAAGTCTGCCTCTATATGGCTTGAAAGCCACTTAAAAGAAGGGCAGTTAAAGATTATTAAAGGTGCATCACATATCCCTTTTCTGTCGCATTCAAGTGAGTTTTTTGAGTATCTTGACCAGTTTTTATTGGCAGCATAATCATGATCCAACATCTTATCGACAAGAAAAGAGCTCAAGCTTCATTCAATAAAGCTTCAGATTCCTATGAAGAAGCAGCGGTTCTTCAGAAGCATGTGCTAGGGGAAATGTTTTTAAGACTTAAATTACTCAAAATTAATCCAAAAAGAATCCTTGACATGGGTTGCGGACCTGGCAATGCTGGCTCTGATTTCAAGGCTTTCTATAAGCCCCATGATCTTATTTATTTAGATTTTGCATTTAACATGATTAAAAAAGCAGAAGTAAAAAACAAGGATCATTACTTTAAAGTATTTTCAAGTGGGACGACACAGCAATTTATCTGTGCAGATATGGAAGCAATTCCATTAATAGAAAATAGTGTCGATATGGTTTGGTCAAATTTATCTCTTCAATGGTGTAATGATCTTGATCGGGTATTTACCCAGATAGCAGAAATATTAACGCATAATGGACTTTTTATATTTAGTACGTTTGGACCAAGCACTCTTCATGAATTAAGAGCTTCCCTAGCGTCATTTTCTCAAAACTCACATATAAATCAATTTATTGATATGCATGACATTGGGGATGCACTTATACGATGTGGCCTTTCAGATCCAGTTTTAGATGTTGATATTTATAAACTTACCTATGGTACTTTTAAAGAAATTATCTATGACCTAAAGCATATTGGGGCTCGCAATGCACTTCAGGGAAGAGCTAAGGGTATGACAGGAAAAGGTTTTTTATATCAGCTGGAAAAATTATATGAAATCTACAGAGCTGATGAAAAATTGCCTGTGAGTTATGAAGTTGTTTACGGACATGCATGGAAAATGAATAAGCCACTTAATGAATCTTCAGTGATTAAATTTTATTCAAAATAATAATGCATAAATTTTTTATTACTGGAACTGATACCAATATTGGAAAGACAGTAATTACTTGTACCTTAATTGCTAAATATATTAAAGAAGGATTTCGTGTAGGGGGAATGAAGCCAGTTGCAGCAGGGTGCCTTTTAGAAAATGGTTATATGATATCTGAAGATGTTAAGAGGATTATTGAAGTGAGTAATGTTGATTTAAATATCAATGAAATTAATCCTTATTCATTTGAGCAACCTATCGCACCTCATATTAGCTTTAAAAAAAATAAAGAAGAAATCGATATTCATTTAATTAAAAAGTGTTTACGATCTTTTGAAAATCAAACAGATTATTTATTTATTGAAGGGGTGGGGGGCTATGCTGTACCTTTAACAGAGACTTTTACCACAGCTGACTTGCTTGAGAAGCTAAATATACCAGTTATTTTAGTAGTAGGCATGAAACTAGGCTGTATCAATCACGCTTTATTGACAGTCGAATCTATCTTAAATAAAAAACAAAAACTCTCTGGTTGGATTGCCAATCAAATTGATGAGCATATGCAAGCTTATGAGGAGAATGTTTCTTTTTTAAAAGAAAAAATTAAAGCGCCTTGTTTGGGTGAAGTACCTTATTTTAGAGATTTTGATCCTTACAAGGCATCAAAATTTATTGATATAGATAAACTTAACGATAAAGCTGATGAAGATTAATATAGTCAGTAATAACCTCAGGTATAAGTTTCGTATAATTTTTATCTAAATAAATAGCATCTCGAATTTGAGATGAAGAAATATCAACATAATCAAATTGTTTTACCATAATTAAACCATGACTGCATTTTCGAAGACCGTCTGTAATTTTAATAAGTCTTTTATCCCATTCTTTTTTTAAAGCTGAGGACAATTGGCCCCTGAGAATAGGCGATTCTCGTCTTTCTACAATTAATATATGGCAATAATTAAAAAGTTCATTCCATAAATACCATGACTCAAGTTTAAGGAAAGCATCGCTTCCCATTAAAAAACAAAAGGCTTGATCTTCTTGTTTTTCTTGAATAAGACTTTGTAATGTTTCAATTGTGTAAGAGGGTTTAAGATCAATTTGATTTTTTTTAATTTCCCGAACATCAATAAAAAAGTCAGAATATGACTTTATAACAAGATTAAGCATCTCTATACGATGCTTATTCTCTAAGACGATATTTTTGTGGGGGGCTAAACCAGCCGGGATAAAAAGTACCTTTGATAAGGAAGCAAAGTCCTTCCATGCTTGAGCTAATTTAATATGACCATAGTGTATTGGGTCAAATGCGCCGCCAAATACACCAATAAGCCTCAAAGATATTCCTTATTTACGTATATGCCCATTACCTAAAACAATATATTTGAGTGAAGTTAGCCCTTCAAGTCCCACAGGGCCTCTTGCATGTAATTTATTTGTTGAAATACCTATTTCAGCACCTAAACCATATTCAAAGCCATCTGCAAATCGAGTTGATGCGTTAACCATAACACTGCTTGAATCTACTTCTTTTAAAAATCTCATCGCACAATCATAGTTTTCAGTGACGATAGTGTCTGTATGATGAGAAGAATATTGATTGATATGACGAATTGCATCGTCAGTATTATCTACAATCTTGCATGAAATAATTGCATCTAGATATTCAGTATAAAAATCATCCTCACTTGCTGCATTAATACCTTTAATTAGTTGCAAAGTTTTTTTGCAGCCACGAATTTCAACTTTATGTTGATGTAGCATTTTTATAATTTTTGGTAGAAAATTCGCCGCAATATCTCTAGATATCAAAAGAGATTCAGCCGTATTGCAGGTGCCTAATCTTTGTGTTTTAGAGTTCTCAATGATTTTGAGCGATTTATTTAAGTCTGCATCTTTATCAATAAAGACATGACAATTCCCGTCTAAGTGTTTAATGACAGGCACAGTTGCCTGATCACTAATCATCTTATTTAAACTTTTACCTCCCCTAGGGATGATGACATCAATATAATCATTAAGCTTAATCATGCCGTTAACTATGGATCTGTCAGCAGAATCAATCACTTGAACAGCCTGAATAGAAAGGCCAGCCTTCTTAAGCGCTTCGTGAATAAGATTCCTTAATGCAATGTTCGAAGAAATAGATTCACTACCCCCTCTTAATATAATGGCATTTCCAGATTTAATAGCTAAACTTGCTGCATCAATAGTTACGTTGGGACGTGATTCATAAATCATACCTATCACACCAAGTGCAACTCGCATTTGACCGACTTGAATGCCAGATGGGCGCATATTCAAATGCATAATTTCACCAACAGGATCCTTAAGATCGATAAT
>SXGU01388340.1_pt1 | contig 60527 bp, 44 predicted proteins | sample 3174531 | NCBI WGS metagenome assembly SXGU01 (sample SAMN11356863, study PRJNA531348) | freshwater metagenome | isolation source: freshwater sample F1-140 | place: China: Fuxian Lake, Yuxi | collected 2017-12-25 | reverse complement strand
CTGCCTGATCGCCGCGCAACACCGCAGTCCGCCCAACGACGACAGCACACCGACACAGAGCGCCCTACCCGGATCGGCAATTCCACGGGCAAGGTGCGCCTGCACACGGGCAAACAGCCCAGGGCGCCACCCACAAGGCGCATCAAGGCCCCGAGGGGCCAGGACTTTCGATCACGTCTTCGTAGCTCTGCCCCCGCATTCGCCCCTGCAGCCACGCCATGCTACCCTCGCCCACCCACGGCGCGCGCCGCGCCACCAGGAATCCGCAATGGCCGTCGGCTTCACCACCTGGACCGTCCTCAAGAACAAGCCTATCGACAAGCTCGAGAGCAACCTGTGGCACGTCTCGGGCCGCATGGCCGGCGGCAACGAGCGCAAGATGGTGGTCGCCCGCCGCAGCGACGGCGACCTGGTCATCTTCAACGCCATTGCGTTGTCCGAGCCCGAGATGGCCGAACTGGAGGCGTTTGGCCGGCCGGCGTATCTGGTCGTGCCCAATCCGTTTCACCGGCAAGACGCCTTCATCTACAAGCAGCGCTACGCCGGCATCAAAGTCGTGGCACCGCGCGGTGCCGAAAAAGCCGTGGCCAAGGCCGCGCCGGTGGACCTGCGCTGTGACGAAGTGCCCGCCGACGCCGCGGTCCAGGTTGCGCACCCCGAGGGCTGGAACAGCAAAGAGGCCATGCTGACCGTCAAGCACGACAACGGCGGGCAGACCCTGGTGACCTGCGACGCGTTGCTCAACGTGGTGTCGTCAGAGGTCAAGTTCCCGTTCGGTGTGATGCTGGCGCCGATGGACCGGCTGTCGACGCCGCGCTTTATGAATTGGGTGATGCTCAAGGACAAAGCCGCGTGGAGGGCCCAACTTGACCAGCTCGCGGGCAGCGTGACGCGGGTCATTCCCGGCCATGGACTTATCATCGGAACGGGCGCGGGCGAGGCGCTCAAGGCCGCGCGCGGTCTCTTGTAGGATACGATGTCCAGATCCATTTCCACGACCCGGGGTTGCCGGCCGACCGGGCTTGCTGGTTGGCGTTGAAAGGCAAAGCGACCTGTCCGTGCCGCGTAGTTAGGAGCCTGTCCACTATTACTCGATCGCTGTGGATACACGGGAGCGGCGCGTCGACTTGCAAAGACGCGAGCTTGCGACCCACCGAGCCAGCAAACGGGCACCGAAAAGAACGAGTCGTTCTTGGCGGGGCCCTTAGCCGGCATGAACGCCCATCCGCCGCAGCGTGCTCGGAATCCACTGGTCCAGCCACGGCGTACCGCCTGGACCCACAAAGCCGACGTGGCCGCCGTGCTCGCTCAGCTCCAGCGTCACTTGCGGGCCCAGTTCGTCAGCGCGAGGCACCATGTCCGCACTGAAGAACGGGTCGTCGGCACTGTGCAGGATGCGCGTCGGCACCGCGATTTCGCGCAGCAGCGGCCGACTGGCAGAGCGGGCATAGTAGTCGTCCGCATTGGCAAACCCGTGCAGTGGCGCCGTGACGCGGTCGTCGAACTGCCGAAAGCTGCTGGACCGCAGCGCGCTGGCGATGTCGATGTGGTCGCGCAAGAGCGCACGTTTGTTCTTGATTCCGCGTTTGAGCTTGTCCAACAAGTAGCGCTGATAGATGCGCGAAGCGCCAATGGACATTCGAGTGGCCGCTGCGCCCGGCTGCAGCGCCGGCGATACCGCCAGCACCGCCCGCAGCGCGCAACCGGTGCCTTGCTCCGCCGCGTACTTGAGCAGCGCGTTGCCGCCCAGCGAGAACCCTATCGCCGCGGTCGCCGCCTGACCGCGCGCCATCAGCTGGTCCAGCAGGTAGCGGATGTCGGCCGTGTCGCCTGAATGGTAGGCCCGCGCCAGGCGATTTGGCTCGCCACTGCAGCCGCGAAAGTGCATTAGCACCGCCGGCAGTCCCGCCGCGTGCAGCGCCGTCAGTGCGCCGGAAGCATACGGCGAGCGAACTGACCCCTCCAGACCGTGAAAAACGGCGACCAGCGGGCCAACAAGCGGCGGTGTCCACGCCAGGTCGACAAAGTCGCCGTCGGGCAACTCCAAGCGCTCGCTGCGGGTCGCGACCGGTGGCGGCCGCGGACCGAAATACGCAAACAGGGTCTGGGCGTGCGGGCCGTGCAGCAGGCGCGCGGGCACGAATGGGCTGGCTTCAATCGGCATGGCGGCAGGGCAGGGCGGTCATGGGCACCCCGGCGACGTACACGCCATGCCGGTCTTGACCCAGTCGTGGCTGAGTTGCTTCTCCGCTGTGGTCAGCTGTGGGTGCCCAACCGGTGGCATGGCGAAGCTGAGTTCCATCGCGATCTGCTTGCCGTGCTGCTTGGCCACTTTGCAGCCGCTGGACCCGGCGTGACCTAAGCCGCAGTAGGTCTTGAACAGGGGCTGAACCACGGCGTAGGTAACCGTCTCGCAAGCGGCCGCATCGACGCCGCCGTCCGCGACTGCCGCAGCATCCTCCAGTGCGGCCGTCGTGTCTACTGCATCAGCGTCCGCCGCCGCGGCCTCGCCATCGAGGGCTGCCCCATCTGCTACACCGCCGGCTGCCCCACCGGTATCGTTGCTCGCCCGTCGATTGCCGCGCTTGCATCGACGGGCGCACTGCCCCCGATTGTCGCCGAGTCCTTGGGCGCAGCGGCCGCGGGCGCGGTTTCGCCGGTCCCGTGCACATCGCCCGTGTCGGCTGCGGTAGGGGCTGCGCCTTCGCACCCCAACAGGACCGCAAAGATGCCAAAGGCTGCGCAATATCGGCCGTCCGCGCGCGACCGTTGGCGGCGCTGCGTGCGTGCTTGCAGGTCAGCGAACACAGCGCACCCTGCCTTGTTTAGCCACCATGTCGCCATACGATTCCGCCGTGCCGAAATGGATCCACCACGCAGCCATCGGCGACCACGGCGGCTTGGTTGCCGACCAGTACCACTCTTCCGGCGTATCCGCAAAAGTCGCCTTGTCGATGTAAGGCTTGCCGGCCGACCGATCCAGCAGCGACCGCAGCTCGACGACGTTGGGCAAGCGCCAACCGCTGCCATCCAGGCTCAGTATCTGGCAGTAGGTCTGCGCACCCTCCCAGTTGTAGCTGCCTGCGGCGAGCCCGTCTCGTGGCCAGGTCAGCTTGGTCGTCGTATCCAATACCGTGCCGGCGCGCGCCTGGACGACGTAACGGCCGGCCGGCGCTTAGGCCTCGACGGGCCCGGCGGCCAGTTGCACCGCCGCGCAAAGGCATGCGACGCCCGCGACGGCCGCCCAGGCTGCGCCTAGGGCCCCGCCTAGAACCACTCGATCTTTTCGGTGCCCGTTTGTTGGCTGGGTGGGTCGCAAGCTCCTGTCTTTGCAAGCCGGGTCGCCGCTCCCGTGTATCCAAAGCGATCGAGTAATGTTGGGCAGGCTCCTTATCGCCCGACGTGCACGCGTTGCCGGCGTTGCAGCCGGCGCTGTTGGGCGAAAACGCGCAGCCGCTAATCGGCACGCAACCGTCGTCGACGCACAGGTTGCCATCGCTGCACGTGGGCGCCGTGCCGCCTTTGCACTGGATGGCACTGTACGCGTCGTTCTGGGTGCAGGGGTTGCCGTCTTCGCACACGCCGCCATCGGCTTCGTCAGCCTGGCCGTTGCAGTCATCATTCAGGCCGTTGCACGCCTCGGGTTTCGGCGTAGGCGCGCTGCAGGGGCTCAGGCACGCAAACTTGCCACCGCCCGTGGTGCCACCCACTCTGCAGGTGGTCTTGGCCCCGGCGGCACTCGCCGTCTAGCTGCATGTGCACCCGGCCGCGCTGCCATCGCTGCCGACTTTGACGCACTGGGTGGTCGGGGCGCCTTCGACCGCGTTGACGGCCTGGCAGGCATAACCGCTCGGGCAGTCGCCGGCGCCGCTGCGCGCCGAGCTGCAACAGCTGCCGCCGTCGCCGCGCACGATACAGACGTCGTCGGGGCGGCCAAGCCCTTTGCAGTCGACCGAGGCTTGGCACGTCAGCGCAACTGTAAGAACTGCGCCACGCGCACGTTGGTCCGGTCGCCGCCGCCGGCGGACGCCGACGAGCAGGTCGTGCCGGCCGTGGCGTGGCGCAGTTCGGCGACGACGAGGCGTCATGCCCCGGCCCGGGCAGCTCGTGCCGTCCGCGCCGCAGGTCTTGACGGGCAGCGCAGCACGTTCTACACTGTGCAAAGTGCAACTTCGCACTGTACAAGAGTTGCAACCAGCCACGGAAACAAACCTCATGCGAACATCTGCGCTCCCCATGTTCCTGCTTACCGTTGGCTGTGCCGCTGCACCGGCGGCCCCTCTGAATGTGGGCACCAATGCCACCGAGGCTGGCGCGGCGCGCGGCGACGCTGGCGCGGTGCACAACCAACCCGCCGACGCCAAATCGGGCGGCGTTGGCGACGCGGTAGCCGAGGTGGCCCAAGCCCTAGTTCCCAGCCTCAACCGCGTCGCCGATGTTACCGATGGTGCCGAAAGTGCCGCCGGAGCGGACGTCGTGGCAACCGACGCAACAGCGAACAACGCGACCGACGTCGCGGTCATGGATACCAAGGCCGATGCACCGAGCGGCGCCCCAGCAGCCGACGCCAAGCTTGTCGATATCGCGGCGGCGGACGTTGCAAAAGCGGACGGTCTCGCTAACGCGGGCGCTGTCGATGCTCCATTGGCTGACGTCGTGGCGGCGGATAACACCATCGCGGCAGCCGACCAGGATGCGCAACCTGCGTGGCAGCCCCCCGCGTCGGGCGACCTCAACGACGGCGGACTGACCAATGTCAGCAAAGACCTCGGGGCCCTGCTCGAAGGCGGCAAGCTCGCCAAAGCGTGCGCCCAGTGGCACGCCACCCAGGGCAAGGGCACGCAGCAGCAAAAGCTGTTGTGCGGCAAGGCGATGTTCTTCTACGAGAGCTTTGGCACCTACGGCGTGCCCCAGGCCATGGTCGACTTCATGGTGCAAGACCTGCCCAAATCGGTCGGTCCCGGCATGGCTGCGTTTGGGATGTTCGCCGACCCGAGTTCGGCGAAGAAGACGCCGCTCGGGCTAGCGCCGGGCGCCAACCTGCCCAACACCACCGTGGCGACGTACACGTTTACCTGCGCCAGCTGCCACTTTGGCAAGCTCAATGACGGGCGCTACGTGGTCGGTCTGGCCAACCACGACTACGACTACGGCCGGCAAATCCTTGCGCTCAACCTGTTTGCCAAACTGGCGACGGGGCTTGAGTCGCCGGCCAAGCACGCGCCCAAGGCTGTCGCCGCCGTGCAGCCGCTGGTCGACGAATACAAGTCCAAGCCGGAGTTGATGCTCAAGTTTGGCATGGCGATGTTGCAGCTGGTCGGCGCGCTGGGGTCGATTCCGCCGTTCTCGGTCGCCAACGAGGCGGCCTATGCCAGTTGGAAGCCGGGGACCCAGGACTTCTTGATGGCGCCGGTGGTCATCGACGACAGCGTGCATACTGTCAGCAAAATCATCAGCTTGTTCAGTCTGCCGACGGCGGCAGACATCCAGGGTTCGCAAATGAAGCACGCGTTGCTGGGCTGGACCGGCGTGTCGGCGTCGCTACCCAACTTCTTGCGCGGATTCGCCGCCCTGGGCGCGGGCGACGCGGGCTGGCCCCAAGAAAAGCTTGAGCCACTGGCCGCCTACCTGCAGACGCTCAAGGCGCCGCCCAACCCGCAACCGGCGGCGGCCGGGCAGGTTGCTCAGGGCGGCAAGCTGTTCGTCACCAAGGGTTGCACCAATTGCCATGGCGGGCCAGCCTTCTCGGGGACCAAGGCGTACAGCTACGTGGAGATCGGCAGCGACGCGGCGATGGCAGCCTGGCTCGACCCCGACCTTGACGGCGTGCCGATGGCCAACCCGATCCTGATGCCCGGCGACGATATCACCAACGGCATCAAGTCGCCGCGGCTGCGCGGCGTGTGGGCAGCTAAGCGACTGTTGCACAACGGCAGTGTGAATTCGCTGGAGCAACTGTTCTGCCTCGGCTCCGCGCGGCCGACTGTGGTTGCGCAGCCCTTTGGTGATGGCGGCCACATGATGACCTGCCAGGGCCTGACCGATCCGGAAAAGACGCAGCTGATTGCTTACTTGCGAAGCCTGTGAGCGAAGGTTTGTGCAATCGCCCAACACGGTCGCTCCGCGCCGAGGCATCGCGCGGGGCCGCGTCGCCGTCGTCTTAAAGGCCTGTCCAATACTACTCGAGCGCTGTGGATACACGGGAGCGGCGAGTCGGCTTGCAAAGACGCGAGCTTGCGACCCACCCAGCCAGCAGACGGGAACCGAAAAGAACGAGTAGTTCTTGGCGGGGCCCTAAGAGGGTGTGGCCAAAATCTCACCCAGCTACGGCCAAAGATCCTGGACATCTCGCGGCTTACGTCCTCACTCCCTCGGTCGGCGCACTTCAAGTGCGCCTCGGTCGGTCGCTCCGGGCGCGCTCGCGATCTGCCAGCAGGCTCTTCGACCTCGCCGCGGGCGTGATTTAGCCACACCCTGTAAGGGACGCAATAGGCGAAGAGCCAGCCGGATGGCTCAAAGCATTCGTGTATTCGCTACAAAAAACGCTCTGCTGACCAATTGTCCGATACGCTCCTAATCGGCGCAACCCCAACTTCGCGTCGGGAGCGGGTGGGTGCGACTGTTGAATCCGCGGTGCATCTCGACGACGAGCAGCTTGTGTCGTCGCGTGGGCTCGCCGCACCCTCGCGTGCGTCGCGCCGGACCTAAGGACACAGACCGTGTCACCGCCTTGGCCGGCAACGCCGAGCAAAGCGCAGTGGTTCTCCGTAGCGAGTTGGTCGCCCGGACCGCCAGTCCGCACCGCCGCCAGGGCAATCGCAAGATTCGAGTTTTCGGGTGAGGACAGGCCACTGTGCCTGTCCGGGCAATGCGCAATCGCTCAACTGAACCGGTCAGGGATGGAACCCTGTGCGCACCCAACACTGAGAATTGCGACTTTGCGACCGCCCTGGCACCGCCGCCAAGCACACTTGCGCAACCCCCTCCGCCCAGACTAGCTTGCACGCGCGCGGCGCTCGCCGCACTGAGGCCCCTTGCTCCACCTGCGCGCCTGGCTGCTGGCGTCGCTGGCCTTGCTGACCGCGGTGCCAGCGCGCGCCGATCCGCTGTCGGCCGAGCGCCTGCTGCACGACGCCCAGGTCCTGGTTGCCATCCGCGGCCAGCGCGGCTGGGAGATCGACCGCAACGAAGTCGAGCTGATGCTCGGACCGATGCTGGAGAGCTATTGCCGCAGCGATCCCGACGGCCGCCGCATGGCGTTGCAAATGGCGGCGGCACAGCGCGCCGCGCTGGGTGGGCCCCTGGCTGAGCAATTGCTAGCCGCTCAAGGTGACGCTGAGCCAGTGCAAGAGGCCGTCGTCGCCGAGCGCGTCGTCCTACTGCTGGGCCGCGCCGCTACGGCTGCCACTGCCGACTGTCCGACCGTGGTGCGGCCGCATGAGCCCTTCTTGGGCCGCCAGACCGCGGCCGACCGTACCGTGCTGCACGTCGATGCCGGCGGTCTGGTCACGCTGCGCAACAGTGACCACGGTTGGAACTACGGCGGCGGCGGTTCGGGACGCTTGATGGCAGGCCGCGGCTGGAGCGTGCAGTGGATGGGCCTGACTGGCCTGGAAATCGGCGGTGCGGCGCTGCTGGACCAGTCGCGGCAAGCCAGCGAGCAGCAGGCCCAAATCCGGCTGCACCTGTACCTGGCAACGCCTTTGGTGGTGCGGCGCACCTGGCAGCAGTGGCACTTGGACTTCGACATGGCGCCAGTGACGCAGTTCAACAGCAGCTTTGGCGTGCGCGGCTTCGGGTTTCGCAGTGGCGTGCTGGTGGTGGTGTCGACGCCAAGGGTGCTCAACACCATTCCGTGGGCCGGCATTGGCGTGTCGGCCGAGCAGATGCTGTTCGGTGAGGCTGGGCGCTTGGGCGAGTGGACGGTGCGCGGCGGCTTTCGCGCGGGGTTCGACTGGGATTTTGGGGCGTTGAGAAGGGACCGCGCGCCGTGGCGTGTTGGGCCAAAGTAAGCGAAACAACGGCCAACAGGCGCGATGTGGCTGTGCATGGTGTGTTCGGCGACCTTGCCGCCTCCGCCCCCAAGCGGCACAATGCGACCCGGCGACCCGCGCCACCGGAGCTGATCATGAATGCGCCCCGTACCTCTAAGATTGTCGTTGCGCTTGGGCTAGCGTGCACACTGCTGGCACCGGCAGTCCGCGCCGAGCCGCTGGAAATCGCGATGCAAGGTCGGCTGACCTCGGCCGGCGGCGGTCCGGTCGCGGATGGCGTCTATGCGATGGCCGTTACGCTGTTTGACGCGCCGGTCGGCGGCAATCAGGTGTTCAAAGAGCTGTTCATTGCCGTGCCCGTCCAAGGCGGCGTGTTTGCCCTGCCGCTCGGTGGCGCCGACAGCAAGCTCGACTCGGCGGTATTCGCTGGGCCCAAGCCGCTGTTTGTCGGCGTGACGGTCAGCAATGATCCCGAGTTGCAGCGCCAGCCGCTGCGCAGGGTGCCCACGGCGGCGCATGCGCTACAGGCGGCCTTGGCGGCAGACGTGCAGTGCACGGGCTGCATTGGCAGCGACGACCTGGCCAAGGCGGCCGTCACCGGCGAGAAGATTGCCACCGGTGCGGTCGGCGCCAACCACGTGTCGTTCAACTGGGCCGGCGCTGAATCGCCAGGCGGTCCGGCTACTTTCGCGCTCGGCGCCAACACGGCCAAGCTCGCCGATAGCGCCAAGAATGCCGAACTCGCCAGCTTTGCCGACGAGTCCGCCAGCGCCAAAGTCGCCAAGGGCTTGCAGTGCACAGGCTGCGTGACCGCAGCCGCCTTGAACGACGCAGTGGCCAAGGACCTCGTCGCAGCCGGCAAGCTGGCCAAGGTTGCCGTCTCGGGTGCGTATGCCGACCTGAGCGGCGGCCCCGACCTGTCGCCGTTTGGCCTACTCGGCAAGGCGCAGACGTGGACCGAGGCGCAGACCTTGGGCAAGGGCGCCAAGCTCGGCGCGGACCTTGACGCCGGCAAGAATCAGCTGCTGTGGGCGCGGCACCACAACAGCGCCGGCGAGCCAGCCAAGTGCGACAGCAGCCTCGAGGGCGCCATCTACTTCGACACCAAGGCAAAGCGCTTCTACGGCTGCAACGGCAGCAAGTGGCTGGCGTTCACCGCGGGCGTCAACAGTCAGGACAACCCGGCGCCGTCTTGCCTGGCTTTGCTTGCCGAGGGGGCCACCAAGTCAGGGCTGTACTGGCTCAAGCCACCCAAGGCCACCGCTGCTCGGCAGGTCTGGTGCGAGCAGGAGAAGAACGGCGGCGGCTGGGCGTTGGTGCTGCACGTGTTCGGCCATCAGGGACTGGTCAAAGGCAAGTTCAAGGCCGCGGTCGGCCACCTGCGCTTCACCGACGCCAATTGGAACTTGACCGGCGGCAACCTGGTGGTCGGCAACTCGGCGCAGCCCCCGCAACCGGGTGCAGTGACGGGCGCCATCGACATCGCCTTCTTCGACGGTGGCTGGAACGACTTGCGCGCCGCCTGCCACACCGGCACCGGCAACCTCAGCGAGCACGCCTACGGCCTTGTCGCCAATTTCGCCACCGTCAATGGCAACCACAAGCTGTTGGGCGCCGCGGCCAATGGCAAGTCGTACCCCGTTGACAAGGCCACCAACTCAGCGGGCAACATCACCATCTGGGTCGACAATGAGACCAACAGTGAGAACGGCGGCCATTACCTGTGCGACACCACCAACGGCGGCGGCAACGGCACGACGCAGCTTTCGTTGTGCTACACCGACTTCTTGAACAACGACAACAGCAAAGACATGGGCGACTCGATTGTCGCGCTTGGCTTCGGCAGCAACGGCAGCGACGGCGACGGCTGGGCGGTGGGTTTGACGGGCGAGTGTGGCGCAATGGGCGACAAGGCCCTGGGCGATGCGGGCACCTTCAGCTATTGGGTGCGGTAGGCGACTGATGTTGACTGTACGAGGGCGGCCTGCCTCACGGCCTGTGCTTGGCCCTGCCCCTGTCCCTACCCCTGTCCCTAATTGCCTGACCCTCGCTTTCACAGTGTTGGCACTGCCCGCTTGTGCCGACCCTGCGGCGGTGCCTGCGCCGGCCGCGAACGTGGCCCAATCGCTGCCGCAATCGCAGCCGCCCAACTGGACTCAGCTCGGCACTGTGGTCTGGTCGGCCAGCGGGGCCAGTGAGGCCGTGCACCTTGCTGCGGGTTGGCAGCGCGGACAACTACGGGCCGTCGATACTTCCGCAAAGCCTGCATGCATCGACTTGAGCGAGGTGCGCGACGCCAATCAGACCTTGCTCGCCGCTGCCGGCTGCAAGAACTGCGACTGGCGCGCGGTGGACCAGGTAGCCCCGGCCTGGCTCAACCTGCCGCCGTCCGCGGGCGCGCTGTCAGTGCGGGTGCAGCGCCGCGATTGCGCGACCCTTGTGCCCTTGCAGCCGGACGCCGATACCAAGGTGACGGTGTGGGCACGGCAGGCGCAACCCGCTGCGGGCAAACGCACTTTGCGCGTGCATCTGCGCTGGACCAAGGCGACGTGGCTGGCGACCGCGACGGCCGAGGCACGCCAGGCAGCGGTTGCCGAAATGGCGCAACCGTGGGTGGCGGCCGACATCGCACTTGAGCTGGCCTCTGCGCAACCGGCGGAATTGCCGGCTGTCTTGCAGGTCGGACCGCCACACCGCCACGCGGTTGCCAAGGCCGGTGACGCCGTGGCCGCCGGTCCGGCACAGCACGACGCCTGGCTGCTGGCGGTGCCCTGCATCGAGCACCGCGACCTCGATGGCAACTTGTCAGAACTGTTTGGCTACGTTGAACGTCGGCCCGGGCGAGTGGCGTGGGTGGCGGCGGGCGCCTGTCCGAACAGCGGCCTGGACGCCAGCAAGCGACCGCCGCTGGTGCGCCAGCGAACCTGGGCCCACGAACTGGGGCACTTGCTCGGCCTGGAACACAGCGACGGCGCGGGCGCGCATCTGGCTGACGGCCAGCCCGACCTGATGGTGGCGATTCAGGCGATCGGCGAAGACGTGGTGACGCGGTTGACGGCGGCGCAGATTGGGGTGGCGCGGGCGCACCCGGCGGTGCGGTAGCAGCGTGGACCACAGGGCGCGGCGCTTACCAGTCGATCGCCGCACCGTCGCGGAAAAAGCCACCTGATGGGCCGTCAGGGCCCAGCGTCGCCGCCCAAACGATGCTGGCGGCCCCCTGCTCAGCTGATCGCGGCGCCTCGCTGCCGCCCATGTCGGTGACGCACCACCCTGGGCAGACGCTGTTGACGCGTACGCCAGCGGGGTACAGTTCTGCGTGCAGCACGCGCACCAGGGCATTGAGCGCCGCTTTGCTCAGCCGGTAGCCCGTAAAGCCGCCGGCCATGTCGCTGAGCGCACCCAGGCCCGAGCTAACGGCCACGAAGTTGCCGCGCGATTGGCGGAGCAGGTCTGCCGTCGCCTGGGCCAGGTGCAGCGCGCCAACGGTGTTGATGTCAAAAGTCGCGCGAACGAGGTCGGGGTCTACGTCGAGCGGGCCCCACGCGCGGTCGAGGAACTGCCCAGCGTTGGCAATGACCGCGTCCAGCCGCCCGGTCTGCTTGTTCAAAGCGCCCATCGCCTCGCGACAGCTTTCGGCTTGCGTGACGTCTAGCGCGATGCCGAGGACGAACCGACCCGGCTGCACGGCAGCAGCAAGAGACTGCTCGGTCCCGGCCAATTGGGCAGGATCGCGCACGCCGGCGACGACCGACCAGCCGAGCGCGAGCAACTGGCGACAAGTCTCCAGGCCCAGTCCGCGGTTGGCTCCAGTGACAAGTGCGACGTTGTACTTGCTCATTTGTCCCTCGTGGCCAATCAGTCAACCGCAAGCGCGACCTTGCCAAAGTGTTCGCCAGCCTGCAACGCGCGCAGCGCCAGGGCCGCGTCCGTCCAAGGCGCCACGCGGTCCACGACCGGTACCAGGCGGCCGATGTCGATGGCCCGCAGCATCCGCGCCATGCTCGCGTGCGAACCGACGAACACGCCGTGGATGCGCACCGCGTTCATCAGCGCTGGCATCAGGTTCAGTTCGGCCTTGCCACCCGCCAACACGCCAATCAGCGCAATGTGACCGCCCGGCCGCACTGCCCGCATGCTCTGCGCCAGCGTGCCGGCGCCGCCGACCTCAACCACGTGGTCCGCGCCGCCCAAGTCGGCAACCGCTTTGCCCCAATCGGGCGTCGTCCGGTAGTTCAGCGTGTGAGCGGCACCCAACGCGCGCATCCGTTCGAGCTTGTCGTCGCTGCTTGAGGTCGCGATGACGTTGGCCCCGGCCAGCCGCGCCAGCTGGGTGGCGAACACGGAAACGCCGCCGGTCCCCTGGACCAGCACCGTTTGGCCGGCCTGAAGGTTTCCGTGCTCGAAAAGGGCGGTCCATGCTGTCAGTGCGGCGCAGGGCAGGGTGGCGGCCTGCGCAAAGTCGAGGTGTTGTGGGAACTTGACGACGCCCGCGGCGTCCAGGCACCACAGCTGCTGCAACGCGCCGTCGAGCGGACCGCCGAGCGTGTGGCGGGTGGCATCGGCCGGCTGCACGCCGTCGCGCCACGTCTGGCAGAAGTGGGCCAGCACCCGATCGCCGACGCGAAGACCGCCCACCCCGCTGCCAATCGCCACCACTTCGCCTGCGCCGTCCGACAGCGGCACCAGCGGCAGCGGCTGGCGCGGATTGTAGGCGCCGGTGACCATCAACAGGTCGCGGTAGTTCAAGCTGGCGGCGCGCACCCGCACGACGACTTGATGCGGCAGCGGTTCTGGGTCGGGCCGGTCCAGCAGGCGCAGGTTGTCCAGGCCAAAGGCATCACACAGGGCTAGGGCTTTCATGGCGGGGCAGGGCGGCGGCGGCCGCGCGGCGCACAGTGTGGCACAGGTTGGCCGCCGATGGTTGTGGCTGCCCCGGCTGGAGTTTGCGCGCGACGTGCCAACGGCTACACGGGGGCCTTACCCGCCCCACGCCGTATCGCCGCACATCCGCCAGCCGTAGTGGAAGGCGCCAATCAGCCAGGCGTGTCGACCTTGTTGCATCGCCATGCCCGCGGCATCTGCCAGCGCTTGCACGCGCGTCGCCTCGGCGTGACCGGCGGCATTGCCGGTCGCGTCGGCGGCCCGCTGCAGCTCGCGCGCGGCGGCGTACAGCTCTTGGCGGATGCGCGGCAGGTTGTAGCTGTCCAGGTACTCGCTGGCCCGTTGCAACACATAGCCGGCGCGAGCACGGGCAAGCGCCATTTGCACCGCGGGTTCCCCGCCGGCCAGCGGTTCCTTTGGCGCCGCGAAGCTGACCGCACGCCCGCCCACGAACTGGCCATTGCGGCGGGCCAGCGTGTCCTTATAGCGGACCTCGACACGCGCAACCTGGCGCGGCTCATGGCCGGCAGGCACCTGCAGCACCAGCAGAAAGCTGTGCTCGTCGCCCGCGCGAAAGCTCGGCAGCAGAAAGCGCACGCCGCCATCGTGGTCGCGCTGCCGGTTGGCGGCAATGCCTTTTTCGGCGTCCAGGCGTTGATCTGCGGCGACCTCGACCGAGCGCGCGCGCACCGCTTCGGCGTTGGACAGCGGCTCCGTCCCTACCACCTCGACCAGACCGATGTCGTCAGGCAAGCGAATACGGATGTCCACGGCTTCGGCGGCCTGTGCCGCCAGCACCTGCAGCTCGTCGGTCAACACCGCCGGCAAGGCGGCGGCGTCGCGCACGAAGTGGTGGTTGCCCCCACCTTCGAGCGCCACCCGGTCCATCAGCAGCGCGTCAAAGTCGTTGCCGACGCCAATCGCCGAGGTCACAATGCCCTGGCCCAGCGCTCGTGCCGTTTCCAGCGTCAGGCCGTACGGGTCGTTGGGTCCAATCGTCGGCATGCCGTCGCTCAGCAACAGCACCCGGTTGTTGGCTTGCGGGTCGTAGCCGCTGCGGGCCTGCGCGTAGCCCAGCTGCAAGCCAGCGAAGGTATTGGTCTCGCCGCGCACCCGGAGTGCACAGACCTGGTCGGCAATCCGCGCCAGCGCAGGCCCGCCCGTCGTCAGCGGCGCCAGCACCTGGGCCACACTGCCAAAGTGCACCACGCTCAGGCTGTCGTTGGGTCCAAGGCGCGTGCTCAAGTCGCGCACGGCGACGCACACCTGCTGCCACGGCCGCCCCTTCATGCTGCCCGACGAGTCCAGGACCAGGTGCAGGCGCAGCGGGCCACGGTCGCGTGCACCGGCCTCCGCCGCGCGCAGGCGCACCCGCAGCACCGTCTGGCCGCCGGACTCTGGCAGCTGTTTGTCGCTCAGGTCGACCGCGACGCGCAGGGACTGGCCGCCCTCCGGCGGCGGCAGCGAGCGCTGTAGCTTGGGCGCCACCAGTGCCGCTTCGACCCCAAGGCCGGAGCCGTCGCGCACTTGCGCCGCAAGGTGGTCCAGGTAGCCGCGGCCGGGCAGGTAGGTCGAGCGGTAGCGCGCGTCCCTGGGGTAGTGCCCGTAAAGCGGCGGCAGCGGGCGGTAGATCTTGTCGCCCGACCGCTGCTGCACGCGAAAGCCCACGCCGCCGCCACTGAGCAGGCCAAAGGGCGTGCGGGACCCCAACGCCTCAATCATCGCCTTCCTATTCGGCATAGGGGCGTCGCGGGCAGCGCGTATGCCAGCCGGTGTGTCGGCCGTGTCGCCATCCGCGTTGGCGTCGTCCTTGGGCATGGCTTCGGCGCGGTCTTGCTTCTTTTCCGGCTCGGCAGATTCGGCGGCGATCGCTTTGTCTGCGGCGGTGGCGCCCATCCGTGCGCGGCCAGCGCCACCAGAAGCCTCGGTCGGATCCGGTCGCGGCGCAGTCGGTCCAACGCGGCCCTTTTCGTTCTTGCTGCGGTCCTCTGGTTGCGCCGCCTCGCCCCCGGCAAATGCTTGCGCAGGTGACCAGTTCGGGTCGGCGCCAGGCGCCTCGTCGCGGTCCAGTGCAGCCGGAGCCGATCTCGGCGCGGCTGCACGCTCGGCCGCTGGCGGTGTGGCGGGCGGCGCAGTTGCAGGGGCTGGCTGCGCCGCCTCAGCGGCTGGTTTCTGTACGGGCTTGGCTGCGTCCGGGGATTTCTGGCAACTCGCGGCGAGGCAAGCAGCAACCAGGACAATCAGCCTCTGGGTATTCATGATGACTCCGGGGCCGCGCGGGGCGTGGCCGCCTTGGGACGCACGGGCTGCCGGCGCGGTCTTGCCGGCCGGGCGCGGCGCGGCGATGCTACCGCCGGAGGCTGCCGATGGCACGCAAGCGCTACTTCGACGACGTATGGCTGCATCCGAGTCTGCGGCTGCCCGCCCGTGGCGTGCCCTGCGCGCTGTCCGAGTGCGGTGCCGCCTGCTGCGTCGGCGGCATCTGGCTCGACGTCGGCCATGTCCAGCGCATCCTCGACCACGCCGACGCAGTAGCGGCGCACATGGACGACGACCGCGGCAACCCCGACGTCTGGTTCACCGACGAGGTCCTTGAGCACCGCGATTTTCCGAGTGGTTTTGGAACCGCCACCAGCGTCGGCGACCGCCCCGGCCAGCCGGGCCGACCAGGCTGCGTGTTCGTCCGCGCTGACCACAAGTGTGCCTTGCAAGTGGCGAGCGACGCGCTCGGCTTGCCATGGCCGGGACTCAAACCCTTTGAGTGCGCGACATTTCCGGTACTGCTCTCGGAAGGCTCGCTGCGCTGGGATCGCCAGAGCGCGGCCCGCGCCCACGGCGCCGATTGCCAACAACCCGGTCCGCGCTCGCCGCCATTGCCCGGCCAGCCGCCGTTCTATCGCGTGTTTCGCCGTGAAATTGAGCTCGCCATCGGCAAAGCAGGGTGGCACACGTTGCAAGGGGGGGATCGTTCAGAGCCTTGATCTGGTTGCCTTATTCGTTGGACTTGCGACAACGTCCGGCCCGTACCACACCCCAGACGACCAACAGTAGCGCCAGCCAGGCCGGCGAACCGGTGCCGCCTGTCGCGCAGCCTTCGTCCACAGGCTTGCACTGCAAACCCTCGTCGACGGCGCCATCGGCGTTGTCGTCTTTGCCGTTGCAGACCTCTTCCGCCGTACAGGCGCTCCAGGCGCACGCCTCGCTGCAGGTCCTGGTGCCTTCGAGGCTGTGCACGGTGCAGTTCTGAGTCTCGCCCGGCACGCACGCAAACCCGTCGTCCACCTGGCCATCGCAGTCGTCGTCCTTGCCGTTGCAGGCTTCGGCCGGCGGTGTGCACGTTGCCCAGGTGCACTTGCCAGAGCAGACGCGACTGCCGCTCGACCCGCACGCGGTGGTGCAAGGACCGGCGGCGCCAATGCGGCAGACAAAGCCCTCGTCCGTCTTGCCGTCGCAGTCCTGATCCACGTCGTCGCAGGTTTCGTCGGGCACCGCGCAGCTGGCCGGCTTGCACGCTTCATCGCAGACCGTCGTGCTCGAGATGCCGCAGGGCAGGGTACAGCCGACGACGGAACCAGGGTAACAGGCCACGCCGGCGAGCGCTGGCGGCAAGTGCAACCGGCCCGCGCCCGACACGTAATCCGGCTTGCTTGCGCCTGGGCGGGCAATGGCCGACGCCAGCAAGTCCTTGGCCGCCGCCTGCGCGTTTTGCCCGGTCTTGGCCATCCAAAGCGCCAGCGCGCCCGACACGTGTGCGGCTGCCGCCGACGTGCCAAAAAGCTCGTCGGTGACGGAGGTCTGTACGCCAGAAGGCGCGCCGATGTCAGGCTTGGGCCGCAGATCAAATGTCGGCCCAAGCGAGCTACTGCCCTCGACCTGACCTTGGTCGTATTGGGCGACGTCAATGGCCGCAACGGCCAAAGCGCCATCGCATGTGGCTGGGTCGACGAGGGTCTTGTCGGTGCTGGACAGCGCCAACGGCGCGCCATCGCCTGGCATCTGGATGCGCACCAGCTTGGGCGCCGAGCCACCCTTGTGTTTGACTCGAATCGCGTAGGAGCCGGCGGCGGGCAGCTTGGCCGTCAACGCCTCGACCGGTGGCTGGCTGCCGTCTTGAATCGAGCTCGATAGCGCGACCGGCGAACAATCCGCCGGTAGCACGCGGCAGACGTGCAGATCGAGGTCGGTATCGGTGGCCGGGTAGGCGTTCCAGTCCAGGACAATCTGGACGGCGGTGGCGCCGGCGACATCGAAGGTGTTCTCCGCTGCCCCTGCGCCGAATTCGAGCCAGCCATCCTGGTTGTCGTCGCGCCAGACGTCGTGCCAGACCCGTCCGTCCCGCAGGTTGCCCGCTGCCTGGACCCAGACGCGACCCGAGGCCGCAATGTCGTCCACCAGCTTGCACAGGGCGCCGTTGCCGTTGCCGAACGACTCGCCAAACCACGCTAGCGCATGGTGCACAACGGCAATCGACGACTTCGGCAATTCCTGGGCCGCCCATGCTTGCAGCGACGCCACGCTGTTGACCGCAACCGGCACCAGAGTGGCGTCGGGCGCAACAGAGGCGACCAGCTCTGCGCACGCCGTACCGTGCATATCGCCCGTATTTGGTGGCGTCCCCTGGGTATTGGGCAATTTGCCGGCCGCGACTGCGACTGCCCACAGGTCGAAATTCTGGTCCACCACCGCAACATGCACGCCTTTGCCGCCGTGCTGCGCGCAGTGAAACACGTGGGCATCGATAGCGCGGACCCCAGACGCCTGTCCGAGCGCCACCGGGCGCAGCGGCGGCGCGACCCACACCACAGCGGGGTCCGTGAGGATGGAGAGCAGTGCCGCGGGGGAGAGCCAGGCGTCGACCCGATCGGTGCCGATAGCCTGCAGTGCCGCACCGCGGGCTTGCAGTCGTACCAGTGGGCCAGCTGCTGCGATTTGCGGTTGGCTGGCGAGGCGAACCTCGGCCAGAACCTGGCCAGCCGCGTTCACGTCCAAGCCGGCATCCAGTGCCCAGGCACGGCCCGCCGCGCGGTCGCTTTGCGCTACAGCACGCCATTGCGCCAAGCGGCTCGCAAGCTTGGGATGCTCCGTCCACGGGCGCGCCGTTTGCGCAGCCCAGGCGCTACTTGCAGCGGCCCAAGCGACCGCCAGGCCCAAAAGCACGGTCCACCGACGCCGATTCAAGCTTGGCAGGGCTGGCAACGGTGGTTCCGCCATAGGATTAGAATGCACGGTGGCGGCCGCGTCGCCAAGTCTGCGCCGATGCCTGCCACGATTTGGTGCAAGTTGGGGCTACTCGGACAGCGCCAGTGCTTCGCGCAGCGTGGCCACCACGAAGCGCTGTTCCTCATCAGTCAAAAAGTGATGCAGCGGAAGTGCAAGGCTTTGTGCGGCCCAGGCATCGCTGCACGGCAGTGGCCCCCGCGGGTGATCGCGCCACGCTGGCTCCAAGTGGGCCGCCAGGATGCCTCGGCGGGCGCCGACATCGCGGGCATTCAAGAACCGCAGCACGCGATCGCGCCGCGCACCGGCCGGTCCGCCGTCAGGCATGACGCAAAGGCAGTACGTCTGCGCGTTCCAGGTGTCTGCTGAGCGCGGTGTCATCGGCGCCACATCCCAGCAGTCGCCGAGCAGCGTGTCGTAGCGCGCCGCAAGTGCCCGCCTCCGCTCCACAATGGTCGGCAAGCGCTTGAGCTGCTCGACCCCGACGGCAGCCTGCAGGTCGGTCATGCGAAAGTTCCAGCCTGGCTCACCGTAGTGCTCGTTGGCCCCCGACTGATGGCGATCGGCCGGCGCAATCGACATGCCGTGCTGGCGCAGTGCCCGCATCCGTTCGGCCCAGTCGGCGCGGTTGGTGGTGATGGCGCCGCCCTCGCCGGTCGTCACAACTTTGCGCGGGTGAAAGGAAAATACCGCCAGGTCTGCGTCCCTGCCGACCGGTTGGCCGTCGTGGAGGCTGCCGAGCGCGCACGCCGCGTCGTCGATGAGCACAGCGCCGCGCTCTGCGCACAACTGCGCAATCGGCGCCCGATCGAGCGGCACGCCCAACTGGTGTACCGCAATGACGGCGCGGGTCTTGTCCGTCCAAGCCCGTGCAATCGTCTCTGCGGTGGCGTTGGGGCAATCTGGCGCGACGTCGGCAAAAACGGGTCGCGCGCCGACCATCCACGCCGCGTTGGTGCTGGCGATAAAGCTGAGCGACGGCACGACGACGTCGTCGCCAACACCGATGCCCGCGATGTGCAGCGCCAAGTGCAGACCTGCGGTCGCGGAAGACACCGCCACGGCATGCTCCGCGCCGACAATCTCGGCAAGCGCAGTTTCGAACTGCCGCACTTTGGGGCCCTGTACGACCCAACCGCTGCGCAGGACCTCTGCCACAGCGGCCTGCTCTTCGGGGCCGAATACCGGCACGATGATCGGAATCACGGCAGCGCCACCCTGACTAGAAGCTCACGCCGCCCGTCAACATCGCCGACGAGCTGACGGTCGCGTTGCTGCCCGGCGTGCGATACAAGCCAAACTGCGCGCCAAGGTACGGAAAGCCGAGCACCAGCCGGCCGGCGACAAAAGCGCCAAAGCTGCCGTCCAGCGTGCCTTTGTTGCCCGCCAGGCCCAATTCCGCCCCCGCCAGAACCTTGACGCCGATGAACTGCACCAGCACATAGCGCACCTCGGCGGCCAATCGCCTGGTGCTCGGGCCGATGTCGGCCCGCACACCGACGCCCCAGTTGCGCAGCAACCGAAGGTCGTCGACGCCAGCCTCCAGCGTCATCGCCATGCGCACTTCGGACTCTTTGGACGCACCCGGCGTGCCGCCGAGCGAACGCGCCCCTGCGCCCAGGTACACGTCGCCCAGCACCGGCAGTGCTGCGGCTGCGCCAGGGGCAAAGAGGGTCAAGGCAACGGTGACCATTGCAAGCCAGCGTGCGAAGCGCGGCCCGCGGCAGGCGGTGTTGTTTGGCAGGTGCATGGCCGCTGACCAGTTGCCCGGCGGGTGCGGGCGGCCGATTCGTACCACGTTCGCGTGGTTTTGGGCAATTGCGGTGACGGACGCCACCAAGGCAATCGCGAAGTCCTGGTTTTCGGGTGCGGACAGGCCTCCGTGCTGTCCGGGTAATGCGCAAACGCTCGACTGAACCGGACAGGGATGGAACCCTGTCCGCACCCAACACTGGGAATTGCGACTTTGCGATAGCCCTGCGGACGCCACCAAGGGCCTGCCCCTTGCCCGCGCCCCGCCACCCGCGCACACTGCGCTGCCCTGGCGCCTTCGCGCCCAAACGTTGCCATGGACGCCTTCTACCAGCCCGACGGGCGCTACTACATTGCCACGGAACTGACCCGCGGCCCGTGGAGCGACGACGCCCAGCACGGTGGTCCGCCGCTGGCCCTGCTCGGGCGCGCCATTGAACAAGCGGCCGGCTCGGGTTTCGTCGCGCGCTTCACCGCCGAACTGCTGCGATCGCTGCCGTTCGGCCGCTATGAGGTATCCGCCGAAATCGTCCGCCCCGGCAAGCGTTCGCAATCCGTGAACGCCACTTTGGCGTTGGACGGCGTGGTGTGCGCCCGCGCCATGGCGTTGGTGCTGACGGAAGCGCCCGTCGCCTTGCCGGCGACCGCGGCACGGCCGGCGCTGCTGTCGCCCGAAGCCTCCGCGCCCTACAAGTTCACGTTTTTTCGCGCGCCGATCGGCTACCACACCGCCATGGAACTGCGCGTGGCCCGCGGCGTGTGGGGCAGCGGCGCCATGGCCGGCTGGCTGCGCATGCGGGTGCCGCTGGTCGCGGGCGAGGACCCATCGCCGTTGCAGCGCGTGCTGGTCGCGGCGGATGCAGGCAATGGCGTCTCCGCGCCGCTGCCGGTGGAGGAATTCCTGTTTATCAACCCGGACTTGACCCTGCACCTGCACCAGCGCCTGCAAGGAACCTGGGTGGGCCTCGACGGCCTGACGCGGGTGGAGGCCAACGGCGTCGGCCTCGCACAAGCCGAAGTGTACGACGTCAACGGGCCAGTGGGCCGGTCGCTGCAGAGCCTGTTGGTGTCGCGGCGGATTTGACGGTCGCGGCGCGCGGATCTACTGGTTTGCCTAAGGCGCGTATTCGACCCGGACGTCGTCGATAAACACGCCCTTGCCGCTGTTCAAAGCACAGTCAACCGAGTTGAAGTTGAACCGTGCCGTCACCGATTTGCCCGCGAGGCTGGTGATGTCGATCTTGACAGTGGTCCAGGTCGCCAGCGACGTCTTGGGGGCCTGGAAAATGATGTTGGCCGGTGTGCCATAGCCGTGGTCCGAGACTTCGGTCTTAAGGATGTCAAAGCCGGCGTCCAGTTCGACATCAAAGTACAGGCGGTACGTCAGGTAGGCCTTCTTGCCCGCAGGCGGTGCAACGGGCGTGAACGCGCTCGACGTGGCCGTGCCGGAGACCTTGCCCGACGTGCAGGCAAAGTCGGTGGCATTATTGAAGTTTAGCGAGCAATCGGCGCTGCTAAAGCCCGGAGTGGCGTTGGTAGCGTCGATGGCCCAGATGGCAGTGGTCTGGGCATTGGACATCGTCCACCGGGTCTTGTCGCTGCACACGATGCCATCCGCAAACGCCGGCACGGGGGCCGCAGCCAGGGTCAGGGCGTCCACGAACCAGCCAGTGCCACCGTTGCTGACCTGGTCGACTGAATCGAAGCGGAAGCGAATCTGCACCCGCTTGCCGGCGTAGGCGCTGAGGTCGAGCGACTCGAAGATCCAGCCGAGGTTGCCCGTCGCGCTCGACAGCTGCGCGGTGCCGACAAAGCTGGCGCCGGCGTCGCTACTGATCTCGACAAAGCGCTTGTCATAGCTGCCGCCCAACTCTGTATCAAACCAGGTCCGCCACACCGCGCTCAGCTTGGTGCCAGCCGCAAAGGCCGACAGGTCGACAATCGGCGAAAGCGCCGTGCCAGTGACCGGCGAGCCATTGCTGAAGTTGGTGTCGTTGTTGAAGTTCAGGCTGGCGTCGCCGTCGAACTTGGCCGGCGGGCTGGGCAGGGCATCAATTGCAAACTTGACGCCAGTCTGCGCCGCGCCGAACTGCCAGCCGTTGGCATTGCTAGCGCTGAACGGTTCGACGGCGTCGACGGTCGCGGCAGGCGCCAGGATGGTGCCCGCATAGACCTGGATGTTCTCGACAAACCAGCCCGTGCCCGCGTTGTAGCTCGTGTCGCCACCCTCAAAACGGAAGCGCAACTGGAACTTCTTGCCGGCGAGCGCGCTCGCGTCAAATGCTTCCCAGTTCCACACACCCTTGGCATTGGCTTGCAGCAGGTTCTTTTGCCAGGCGATGGTGTTGAAGCCGTCGACCGACGCCTCGACGTAGCGGTTGTCAAAGCTGTTGTTGTTTTCTAGCGGGTCGACGCCGTTGTAGCTCATGAACGACACCACCACCTTGCTGGCAGCGCTGCCATCGACCACAAAGTTGGTCGTCGCCGTGCCCGTCGGCGTTAGACTACCGGTTGGCGTGTAGTTGGTGCCGTTGTTGAAGTTGAGTGAGCACGAACCCGAAAGCTTACCCGGCGTACCCGGCGTGGCGTCAAAGGCCCATTGGACGCCACCCACGGCGGCCGAGCTGGTAAACGTTGTGTCGCCGCAGTTGATCTCGTTGACGTAGGCCAAGGGCTTGCTGGTGCAGGCCGTGGCGCTGAACGCGAACACGCACGCGCCGCTGGTCGTGTTGCAGCTGTCGGTGGTGCAGGCGTTGGCGTCGTCGCACACCTTGCTGACACCGCCACCGCACGATTTGTTGGCGCACTTCTCGCCGGTGGTGCACGCGTTCTTGTCGTCGCAAGTCGAGGTGTTGGCGGCGTTGGCGCAGCCTGCCACCTTGTCGCAGCTGTCGGTCGTGCACACGTTGTTGTCGTCGCACGAAATCACCGCGCCCGCGCACTTGCCAGCACCGCACTTGTCGCTGGACGTGCAGGCGTCGCTGTCATTGCAGGCGGTGGTGTTGTTGGTAAAGACGCAGCCGCTCGCCGCGTTGCAGCTGTCGTCGGTGCACAGGTTGCTGTCGGTGCAGGTGATGGCCTTGCCCGCGCATTTGCCCAGCGCGCAGACGTCCAGCGTCGTGCACGCACTGTTGTCGTTGCAGGTCGCCCCGTTATTGGTGAACACGCATCCGCTGGTGCTGTTGCAGGTGTCGTCGGTGCAGACGTTGCTGTCGTTGCAGACCTTGGTGGTGCCGGCGCACTTGTTGTTCGCGCAGACATCGCTGTCGGTGCACGCGTTCTTGTCGTCGCAGGCGGCCGTGTTCGACGTGAACGTGCAGCCCTGGGCCTTGTCGCAAGCGTCGGTCGTGCACGGGTTGGCGTCGTTGCAAGTGACGGCAGCGCCGGCGCAGGTGCCACCGCTGCACACATCGTTCTGCGTGCAGGCGTTGCTGTCGTTGCACGGCACCGAGTTGTTGGTATAGACGCAGCCGCTGGCGACGTTGCAGGTATCGTTGGTGCAGGGCTTGCCGTCGTTGCAAACCAGCGCAGCGCCCGGCGCGCAAGCCGAGTTGCCGCACTTGTCGCCGTTGGTGCAGGCGTTGCCATCGCTGCATGCCAGCGTGTTGGCCACGTGCTTGCAGCCGGTCAGTTTGTCGCAGCTGTCGTCGGTGCACGGGTTCTTGTCGTCGCACGAAACGACTGCGCCCGACTTGCAAGCCGCGGCGGCGCACACGTCGGGGGCGGTACAGGCGTTGCCGTCCGTGCAAGGCGCCGTGTTGTTGGTGTGCGAGCAACCGCTGGCGGTGGTGCAGCCGTCGTCGGTGCACACGTTGTTGTCGTCGCAGTTCGGACCGCCCGAGCCCAAGCACTTGCCGAGCGTGCACTTGTCGCCGGTGGTGCAGGCGTTTTTGTCGTCACAGGCCAGCGCGTTGTTCGCGAACACGCAACCCTTGAGCTTGTCGCAGGTGTCGTTGGTGCACACGTTGCTGTCGTTGCAAGTGACCGCCGCGCCGGGCGTGCAAGCGCCATTGGCGCACAAGTCCTTGTCCGTGCAGGCATCACCGTCCGTGCATGCGATCGTGTTGTTGGTGAACACACAGCCCTTGGCCGGGTCGCAGCTGTCGCTGGTGCACACCTTGCTGTCGTTGCAGACCACGGTCGTGCCTACGCAACTGCCGCCATTGCAGGTGTCGGTGCTGGTGCACGCGCTCTTGTCGTCGCACGGTGTCGTGTTGTTGGTGAACACGCAGCCCTTGAGCTTGTCGCAGGTGTCGGTGGTGCACGGGTTGGCGTCGTCGCAGGTGATGGTGGTGCCCGCGCAGTTGCCGGCGGCGCACAAGTCTTTGCTGGTGCACGCCGAGCCGTCGTTGCAAGCGATGCTGTTGTCGGTGAACACGCAGCCCTTGACCTTGTCGCAGCTGTCGTCGGTGCAGGCGTTGTTGTCGTTGCAAATCGCAGGCTTGGCCACACAGCCGCCGCCTGCGCAGCCATCGCCGATGGTGCAGGCGTCGCCGTCGCTGCAGGTAGCGGCGTTGGGCTGGTTGGCGCAGCCCTTGACCGCGTCGCAGCTGTCGGTGGTGCAGCCGTTGTTGTCCTCACAGCTGACTGCCTTGCCGGCGCATTTGCCCAGGCTGCACACGTCGCTGTCGGTGCAGACCGTGCCGTCGTTGCAGGTCGCGGCGTTGTTGGTGTGGGCGCACCCCTTGACCTTGTCGCACGAATCGGTGGTGCACGGGTTCTTGTCGTCACAGTTGACTGCCGTCGAAATGCAGTTACCGCTGCTGCACTTGTCGCCGGTCGTGCAGGCGTTGTTGTCGCTGCAGCTGCCCAGGTTTGGGTTGTTGGCGCAGCCGGTCTGCAGGTTGCAGACGTCGTCGGTGCACACGTTGTTGTCGTCGCAGTCGACCTTGGCGCCGACACAGGCGCCGTCGCTGCAGGCGTCGCCCTTGGTGCACGCGTTCTTGTCGTCGCACGCGGCGGTGTTGGTGGTATTGACGCAGCCCGACTTGGGGTCGCAGCTGTCGGTCGTGCACGGGTTCTTGTCGTCGCACGGCACGGTGCCGCCCAGGCACTTGCCGCCCGAGCAGCTGTCATTCTGGGTGCAGAAGCTGCCGTCGTCGCAGGTCGCCGTCGAGTTGGTGTTGACACAATTGCCGGTCGACTGGTTGCACGAATCGACGGTGCACTGGTTGTTGTCGTTGCAGTTCTTGGCCGTTCCGGTGCACTTGCCGGCCACGCAAGCGTCGTTGATGGTGCAGATCTGGCCGTCGCTGCAAGTGGCTTTGTTCGGCGCGAAGCCGCAGGTGCCGTTGGCCGGGTTGCAAGCGTCGTCCGTGCACGGGTTGCTGTCGTTGCACGCGATGGGCTTGCCGGGCTGGCAGCTGCCGTTGCCGCACGCTTCGCTCTCGGTGCAGGCGTCGCCGTCGTCGCAGGCGAGCTTGTTGTTCGCAAACGTGCAGCCAGCGGTCGGCGAGCAGCTGTCGGTGGTGCACAAGTTGCCGTCGTCGCACTTTTGGCCGCCGGTGCCCGCGCACACGCCGTCTTTGCAGGCGTCGTTCTTGGTGCAGGCGTCGCCGTCGTCGCAGGGTTGCGCGCTCTGGCTGTACTTGCAGCCGGCCGTTTTGTCGCAGGTGTCGTCGGTGCACGGATTCTTGTCGTCGCAGCTGACCGGCTTGCCCTCGCAGCCGCTGCTGCCGCACAGGTCGCCGTTGGTGCAGGCGTTGCCGTCGTCGCAACTGGTCGAGACCGTCACGTGCTTGCAGCCGGTCGTGTTGTCGCAGGTGTCGTTGGTGCACGGATCCTTGTCGTTGCAGTCGACGGGCACCGAGCTGCAGTCGCCGGCCGCGCAGATGTCCTTGGTCGTACAGGCGTTCTTGTCGTCGCAGGGGTCAGCGTTGTTGGTCTTGATGCAGCCGCCGTTTTTGGGGTCGCAGGTGTCGGTGGTGCAGCCGTTGCCGTCGTCGCAATTCTTGGCCACCCCGGCGCACGCGCCAGCACTGCACGCGTCGTTGATGGTGCAAGCGTTGCCGTCGTCGCAGGCGGTGGTGATCGGCTCAGTCTTGCAGCCGATCTTCGGGTCGCAGGAGTCGGTGGTGCAGGCGCTTCCATCGTCGCACTTGACCGCGGTGCCCTTGCATTCGCCGTCCGCGCAGACGTCTTTGCTGGTGCAAGCGCTGCCGTCGTTGCAGGGGTCGCTGTTGTTGCCGAGCTTGCAGCCGGTCGCCGGGTCGCAGGTGTCGTCGGTGCACGGGTTGCTGTCGTCGCAGCTCTTGGCTTTGCCCTCACACTTGCCGGCGGTGCATACGTCTGCGGTGGTGCACTTGCTGCCATCGTCGCACGGCGAGTCGACTTGCTTGTGCGCACAGTCGCCGGTCTTCAAGTCGCAGGTGTCGATGGTGCACGGGTTGTCGTCTTCGCAGTTCTTGGCCTTGCCGCCGACGCACAGGCCGTTGTCGCAAATGGCGCCGGTCTCGCACTTGTTGTCGCCCTGGCACGGACCCGTCTGCTGTGCGTAGGTGCAGCCCTTGGCGGCGTCGCAGTTGTCGCTGGTGCAGGGGTTGCCGTCGTCGCAGCTTTTCGGGTTGCCTTTGCAGGCGGTGCCGACGCAGGTGTCGCCGAGCGTGCATGCGCTGCCATCGTCGCACGGGCCGGTCAGCGCCTCGTTCTTGCAGACTTTGGCTGCGCCGTCGCAGCTGTCTTTGGTGCACACGTTGTTGTCGTCGCAGGTCTCTTCGTCGGTTTTGCCGTCGCAGTCCTGGTCCACACCGTCGCAGGTCTCGGTCGCCGGGGTTGGCGCGTCGCACGCCGACAGGCCCTTGTCCGAGCAAACCCTGATGCCCGGGCAGGTGCCGAAGGCATTGGCGGTGCCGCATTTGGTGCTCAGCTTTTGTTCAGTGGCCTTGGGGCTGCAGGTGCACTCGCCGGTGTCTTTCTTGCACTGCTTGCCTTTGGCGCCGGACAGTGACGTGACGTCGGCGCACGAGTAGCCCGCAGGGCACTTGTTGTTCGCCTCGTCGCAGGCCCCGCCGCAAAACGCGCCCGGTAGCGTTGACTTGCCGTCGCCATAGGGCACGCACAGCGCGTCCGAACCGCCCTTTAGGCAGTCGGCATCGCTGCCGCACGGTTCGCACAACCGCGGGAACTGCGCGAGGCACAGCGCCATGGTGTCGCCGCCAGAGCCTTGGACGTTTTTGCAGGCGAAGCCCTCTGGACACTTGTCGATGCACGGTTTCGCGCACTGGCTACCCGCTGGCGTGTCGATGCAAAATCCGTTGTCGCACTCGCTGTTGGCCTTGCACGAGCAGCCGGCGCCGCCGGGACAGGCCGCGGTCGTCTCGCTGGTCCCCAGGTCCAGCGTGGCGACCGTCTCGCCGCCGCTGCCACCACTGTCCACGCTGCTGCCGCCACTGTCGTCGATCGGCGCGCCAGTCTCGGCCCCGGCCACAGCATCCGCGCTCGCGTTGTCCGTGGCTGCGGCTGTCTCTTCGCCGCCAACGCCGCGGCCCGCGTCGCCACTGGTGGTGCCGTCGCCCTCCGCGCCAGACCCACCGTCGCCACCCCCTGCGTCGCCGCAAGCTGTGGCAAGAGCAAAAACGGCTGTGGCAGCCAAGCCGAGCAGACCGTAGCGAGCGAGCAAACGCATGGGAGCCTCCGGGGGACAGCCTTGCGAGCATACGGGGCGCCGCGGCGGATTGCAACGCGCAAGCGAACTCAAAAAGCGATTCTATTTCATGGATCTGAGCAAATGGTGGCTCGCGCCCAGCTCGATCGATGCGGTCTTGACGACGGTGACCGCGGCACACAAAAGCTCGTGCGCGCAGGGATCGTCCGCGTCTACGGCGATCGAGGTCAGCGCGCCCGCTGCCTGAGCTGCGTTCGACAAGGCCTGGCGGTCATCCGCGGTCCAGGCATGGTTCGCGCGCCGCAACGCCAGTGCGCGCCCCCATTGGGCCACCAATTGCAGCGCCTGCACGTGGGCGAGCCAGGCAGCGATCTGGTGGCGCTCACCGCGACCGCGCCAGCGCAACTCCTGGCCAGCGTCGCGGAGCTCTGTGTGAAGCGCGGTCAGCGGGTCAAACACCTCAAGCATGGCGCCGGCAGGCGGCGACTCGGACGCGGCCAGCTTGTGCAGCGCGCCGCCCACCAATCCGCGCGCCAGCCGCACGCGGCGGTCGAAGACCTTGTGGTAGGCCAGCGCAGACACCAGGACGGTGACCGCAGCCGCCGCCAGTGCGCCCAACGCCACAGCGCCCACGCGCACCGCCAGCGTCTCCCAAGGTCCACCTCGCGGCACCAGCACGACATACACGGCCGCAAATGCCGCCACCGCCTGGCCCGAACCCAGTCCGAGCGCAAAGGTGGCGCCGATCGCCCCGCCGACCGCGACCGCCAACGCCAGGGGTGGTGGCAGCCCGGCGGCGACCGCCAGGGCCGCGATACCGCCACCGACCGCGCTGCCGAGCAGTTGGTCCCGCGCGCGGCGAAAGCCGCCAAAGACAGTCGGCGAGGTACACAGCACCGCGACGAACGCGGCGGATACGGCGTCGGCATTGTCGAATGCGCGGACCAGCGCCCAGCCAAGCGCCGCCGACACCGCCGCTTTGAGGGCAAAAACGGGTACGTTGACGAGGTGGTGCACGGCGCAGGCTCCTTCACATAGGGAGCGGCCCAACCTCGACGCGCTCAGGCCGCCAGATCACGCGGGCAAAGTCGACGATGCGGTGGGCGTCGTCAAACTGCACCCCTTCGGCCTGTAGCATTTCGCGCTGCAGCGGCGGACGGTCAACCTCGCCACCAAACGAAATCATGCCCTTGGCGTTGACCACTCGGTGCCACGGCACGTCGCCGCCGCGGACGAAGAACATCGCGTAGCCCACGGCCCGGGCGCCGCGCGGCGATCCCAGCAGCGTCGCCACCTGACCGTAGGTCATCACCCGGCCGGGCGGAATCTGCCGCACCAGCGCCCAGACGGCGTCGTAGATTGATGGAACTGCTGGTGTTTTTGCTTCGGTGGCCATGGCCAGTGTCTGCCGTCGCACTACGGCAATTGGGCGAGGTCGGTGGCAATCCGCACGCCTGCGGCTCGCATGCGCTCGATGGCCCGGTCGCCGTCGCCCGCGCTCAGGTCCACCGCGCGGCAACCTGGGACCACCAGCGTGACACCAAAGCCCAGTTCGGCAGCATCGAGTGCCGTAAATTGCACGCAATAGTCGGTCGCCAGGCCCAGGACCACCAGGTCGCGGATGCCGCGGGCTCGCAGTGCATCGCCTAGCCCGGTGGCGTTGCGGCGACCGTTGTCGAAAAAACCCGAGTAGCTGTCGACCGTGCGGTCCTGGCCCTTGGGGAACACGATCGCATCGGCGGGCAGCTGCAAGTCGGGGTGGAACCGCGCGCCCGCGCTGCCCTGGATACAGTGGTCGGGCCACAGCACCTGCTGCAGGCCGTGCAGGTCGACCAGCTCGCCGCAACGCCGGCCCGCATGCTGTGACGCAAACGAGCCATGGTCCGCGGGGTGCCAGTCTTGCGTGCACGCGACCTGCGCAAACCGCGGCAGCAAAGCGTTCGCCACAGCCACGGTCGCGTCGCCCTCGCGCACCGCCAGAGCGCCACCGGGCATGAAATCCAGTTGGAGATCGACCAGTAAAAGCGCCTTCATCGCCCACCTCGTCGCCGGGACCGTGTGGTCCCTGTGCCGTCAAAACTCGTCTTCGCGCACCTGATTGCGGTTCCACGACGGGATCTCGACCTCGATGTCCTCGCTGCCGTTGGGCACGCACTGGCACGCCAGCCGTGATTGCGGGGTCAGGCCCGGTGCCGTGTCGAGCATGTCTTCTTCGCCCTCGCTGGCCGCGTTGCAGCTCCTGCCGCCCCGTCGCACGATCACGTGGCAGGTCGAGCACGAGCAGATGCCGCCGCACGCGTGATCCACGCGCACGCCGTGGTGCATCAAGATATCGAGCAACGATCCTGGCTCGCCGTCGCGGCCGTAAGGCAGCTGCTCCGGGTCGACTTCAAACGGCTCAGGCTGGCCGCGCAGCAGCACGCGGAAGGGTCGGTTGGCGCGCTGTGACGCCGTTGGCTGCAGATAGGGGTTGACGCCGGCCATGGACTCCGATGATCGTGGACGCGGTCGAAGGCGCCGCGCGAGGCGCCTAGGATCGGCGGTTTTGGCGGCACAAGCAACCGCGCCGCCGCCAGGTCCAGGCAGTTGCGGCGCAAACCGCCCGCTGCCCCTGTCGGCGCGGCCGTGCTACAACCGTCGCCGCGCGGCACCTGCCTGACGCCGCCCGAGAGCCCCGGCCGATGAGCTTGCTCGACACCTTGTGGTTTGAGGCCTTTGACGACGGCACGCCGTGGCTGGGCGTTGCGCTGCTGTTGACGCTGACGCTGACCCGCGCGGCCGTGCCCAAGCACCTGCGGCGCACCCGCGGCACCCTGGTGCTGTACGGCTGTCACGTGGTGCTGGTGCCAATCGCCGGTTGGTTTCGCTTCAAGGCCGGCATGGGCGCGGTCGCGGTAATCGGCGGCCCGCACGCCAGCGCCTCGTACGAAGCCGTGCGCCTCGCGACCCTGGTGCTGGGCGCCATGACGGCGATCAGCATGGCCGGCCAGGTCGTGTTCGACGTGGTGCTGCCGCGCATCCGCCTGCCAGCACCGCGGATTCTGCGCGATCTGCTGACCGCCGCCGCCTCGATCGTGGCGGTTTTTGCAGTGGCGACCCGGCTCGGTTTCAACCTGTCCGGCATCATCGCCACCAGCGCGGTTGTGACCGCCGTCATCGGCTTTTCGCTGCAGGATACCCTCGGCAACATCATGGGCGGCCTGGCCCTGCAGATGGACAACTCGATCGGTGTCGGCGACTGGGTCAAGGTCGGCGACATCAGCGGCAAAGTCACCGAAATCCGCTGGCGTTACACCGCCGTCGAGACGCGCAACTGGGAGACGGTGATTTTTCCCAACTCGATGCTGATGAAAGGCCAGGTGGTGGTGTTCGGCCGGCGCGTCGGACAACCGCCGTACTGGCGACGCTGGATCTACTTCACCGTAGACGCCAGTCGCACGCCTGCAGAGGTGACCGGCGCCGTTGTCGACGCGCTCAAGGCCGCACCCATCGACAGGGTCGCCGCGGACCCACCGCCCCAGTGTATCCTGATGGATTTCAACGATGCCGGCATCAAGTATGCGGTGCGCTACTGGCTGACCGACATCGCAGTGGACGACCCGACCGACGCCCAGGTGCGCGTGCGCATCTACTTCGCGCTCAAGCGCTTGGGCATCCAGCCGAGCGTTACCAGCCAAAACGTCTTCATGCACGACGGCAGCAGCAGTCAAGCCGAAGACGAGCACATCAAGCGGCTAAAGGTGCTCGAAAAGCTGGATCTATTCGCCGATCTGCAGGCCGAGGAGCGCGACATCATCGCCAAGGGCCTCAAGTACGCGCCGTTCGCCAACGGCGAAGCGTTGACCAAGCAGGGAAACGTGGCGCACTGGTTGTACATCATTGTTGCGGGCGAGGTGTCGATTCGCGTCAACGTCGATGGCGCAGAGCGCGAGGTCAGCAAGCTGCGCGGCCCTGTGGTTGTCGGCGAAATGGGCCTGCTGACGGGCGATCCGCGCACCGCGACCATCGTCGGCCTGACCGACATCGAGTGCTACCGCCTCGACAAGGCAGCGTTCCACACCGTGTTGCAGATCAAGCCGGCGCTCGCCCAGACTTTTGCCGAATTGCTGGCGCGTCGCCGCGTCGAGCTCATCGCCGTCAAAGAGGGACTGAGTGCCGAGGCCAAAGCGGCCCGCATGAAAGAGAACCAGAGCGAAGTGCTAGGCCGCATCCGCGATTTCTTTGGCTTGTAGTCCGCTGCAGACGTTGCACTGCCACAAGCGTGCAACAAGATCGCATTGACGCGATTCAACGGCTTGTCGGCCGACCGCGAACTGGACCAAGATCGGAGCCACACGCGCCACTTGGGCGCCGAGGTCCTGCCCGTGCTGGCCAATTCGTTCCTGTCGCGGCTGATGCCGCAAGAAAACCGCTTCTATGCCATGCTCGGCGCGATTGCGCGCAACGTTTCGGTGGGGGCGGACGCCTTTGGGCGGTTGCGAGACGCGACCGGCAGCGACGACTTCCTCAAGATTTCTGAGCAGCTGCGCGACATCGAGCATGCCGGCGACGCGATGGCCAACGAGTTCTATACGGCGCTCGACCAGACCTTCGTCACGCCGCTCGACCGCGAAGACCTGCACGACCTGTGTTCCGCGCTCGACACCATCCTGGACCTGATGGAGGAATGCGCAGGTTTTATCGTCAACTACCGCCTGGCCGAACTGACCCCGCCGATGCGCGAACTGGTGCGTATTGCCCAAGAGGCGAGCCACGAGGTTGAGACTACTATCAAAATGGTCAAAGACGGCGCCCACTTTACCGAGCTGCAGCCGCACCTGGTGCGCATCCATGCGCTGGAAAACGAGGGCGACACCGTGTTCCGCCTTGGCCTCGGCGACCTGTTCGTGACGCAGACCAACGCCATCGAGCTGATTCGCCAAAAGGACATCATCGAAGCGCTGGAAGGCACCGTTGACGCCGCCGACGACGTGGCGGACCTGGTCCGCTCCCTGGCCATGAAACACGCTTAGGTCGGAGGGTCCCATGTTCGACCCTTTTTGGCTGATGGTCATCGTCATCTTCCTGGCGCTGGCGTTTGACTACATCAACGGCTTTCACGACACGGCCAACGCGATCGCGACCGTGGTTTCGACCAACGTGCTGTCGCCACGCGCGGCAGTGATATTGGCTGCACTGTTCAATTTCGCCGGTGCTTTTCTCGGCACAGGCGTCGCCAAGACCATCGGCGGTGACATCGCCAGCCCGGCGAGCGTGACCCAGACCGTCGTGCTGTGCGCGCTGCTGGCGGCGATTTTCTGGAATCTGCTGACCTGGTGGTTTGGCATCCCGTCGAGTTCGTCACACACCTTGGTCGGCGGCATCGTCGGCTCAGTGGCGGCGCGCCGCTCGCTTGCCGAGGATCAGGATCTCGGGGCGGCGCTTTGGACGCTCATCAACTCGGGTGGCGTGACCAAGGTTTTGAAAGGGCTGGTGTTTTCGCCATTGTCCGGCTTTGTCGTCGGCCTGCTGATGATGGTGGCGACCACCTGGGTGGTGCGACGGATCGCGCCGGCGACGGTCAACAAGCTGTTCCGGCGACTGCAGCTGGTGTCTGCCAGCGCGATGGCGCTGTCGCACGGCACCAACGACGCGCAGAAAGTCATGGGCATCGCGACCATGGCGCTGTTCGCCTACTACGGCAAGATGGCGCCGGCCGATGCGCCGGCCTGGCTCGACGTTGCGGCTTGGCAGACCAAGAAAGAGCTGGTGGTGCCGGCGTGGATCATTGGCGCATGCGCAGTTGCCATGGCGGCGGGTACGGCTGCTGGCGGCTGGCGGATCATGCGGACCATGGGCTCGCGCATCATTCGCCTCAAGCCCATCCACGGGTTTTGCGCCGAAACCGCGGGCGCGGTGGTGCTGTTCACCGCTGCGCAGATGCACGCGCCAGTGTCGACGACGCATGCCATCAGTTCGTCGATCATGGGCGTTGGCGCGTCGCGGCGCTTGTCGGCGGTGCGTTGGGGCGTCGCCGGCAACATGATCATCGCGTGGGTGCTGACGCTGCCGGTGTCGGCCTTGCTTGGTGGGCTGGCCTATGCGCTTCTGCGCAACTATTTCGGGCCGTAGCGCCGATTGCATCAAAGTTCGACGACCAACCTGTCGTTGAAGCCCGATTGCGTTTCGTGACCTAGATAGCCGAACGGATTGGCGACGATCCGCGTGTCGCCGACCAGCGTGTCGACCGTCTCGTGGGTGTGGCCGTGGATCCACAGTTTGGGTTGGCGGTCGCGGATCAGCCACTCCAGGTCATGCACGAAGTACCGGTTGAGCGGCGAACCCAAGAACTTGGTGTGAATGCAGCGGTGCGACGGCAAGTGGTGCGTGACCACCACGTCCGTCGCACAAAGGTCGCGCCGCAAGTGGTGGACGGTTCGCAAGTGCTCGCGGTACACCCAGGGTTCGAAGTCCTCGATGGCCACGAAGTCGTTGAGATACCGCCGGGCCGGGTGCTCGCCTTGTTCTTCGGCGAACCAAAGCGTGCCGCCCACAAAGCGCTGGCCGTCGATTTCAAGCGGCGCGTTGTCCAGCCAGTGAAAGTTGCCGTACATCCGGGCACACGCTTGCAGCGTTGCGCGGACCTCGTCCGGGCTGTGGTGGTAGTACTCGTGGTTGCCCGGCACGAACACCACAGTGTTGAACTTCTTGCAGAAAAGCTCCGCTGCGCGCAACAAGCCGCGGCCAACGGCGATGTCGCCTGCCAACACCGCGATTTCTTTGTCGCCAGGCGGCAGGTCGCGCACGAAACCCGCGCCGCCGTCGGCGTGAAACTCAAAGTGCAGATCCGACAGGATGCGAAGGCGCATGGCCGGGTGGCAGCTACAGCGCTTGCAGCGCGGTGTTGGGATCGTGCAGCAGGAGATCGCGGCCGCGCACGATCGCCAACACCGCCTGTTCGGTGTACCGCAGGCCAACTTGCTTGCGGTCGCCCAAGCGCGAGGACTTGAGCATGCGGTCCAAGTCGGCCAATACCCGCAGCGCGTGCTCCGTGCGGCCGGGCTTGGCCGATCGGGCCTGGCGCATCAGGTTGTCGGCGCGCCCAGGGCTCAAGCCCAGCTGGCGCTGGCAGTCCAGTGACGACGCGCCCTGGCGAACCAGCGCGCTGACCGCAGCAAGCTGCACGTACTGGCTGGCGATGGCTCCGAGCGTACGGATGGCGTCGCCGTCGCCTTCGCCCCCCGAATCCAGCAGCAGGTGCAGCACAGTCATCGCTCGGGCGACGTCGCGGCGATCCATGGCGTCGGTGACGGCCCACACCGCCGCTTCGCGATCGACGGGCACGTTGTCTTCGACGGAATTGAGCGTAACTGCCCCGCTCGGTCCGGCATCAAGGATCAGGCGATCGGCGGTCGACCGCAGCCGCGCGGGATCGCTGCCGCCCAAGCGGTCCCACATCTTTTGGGCCGCGCCGGGCGCGATGCGTATGCCAAACGGCGCACCGATCTCGGCCATGTAGGCTTGCAGGGCCGAAACTGTCAGCGGCGCGATCAGCACAACAGCGCCGGCGCGACCCAAAGACGACCAGGCGCTGCCCGACGGGGTCGCCGACTGGGTCACCACGATGAGCACGAACGGCGGGTCGCGATCATCTGGGTTGACCGCCGCAAGTGCGCGCTCCAGTGGATCCTGCGGGCCTTTGAGTTCCGCTTCGGCCTTGGCGGCCTTGCTGCGGGCCTTGGGCTTGCCCTCGCCAAAGGCCATCGCTTCGGCGTGCACGACCGTGACCACGCGCCGACCACCAAACAGCGATTGCGCGCGCAGTTGGCCGGCGATAAGCGCGTGCATGCCCTGGGCCTCGAAGTCGCCGTCGAGGTAGTCCAGCTTGACGTAATCCAACGCGGGATCGCCGCGGAGCAGCGCCGCTGCCTCTATTTGACGCGCCGTCGCGAGCAACGCCTGCGGGTCCGCATAGGGGCGATCGGACCTGAAGTCGCGGCCCGGCACGTCGGCGGACGCAATGACGTACACGGAACGGATCCGGCCGGCAGCCAGCTCGGCCGTCAGTGAGCGCTCGTCAAGGATGACAGGAAACGATTTGGATTCGCGCGGTTCCGCTTCGGCTTTCCCGGTTTTGGCGGCCGGCGCGGCGGGTTTGGTGGCCATGGCGCGCAGTCTAGGCCGGCGCGGGTGGCGCCACAAGGTCTTGACGATGACCGGGTGGCGCCGCTAAGATTTCGCCCGCCTTCGGCCCGCGCGGCCGGTGGGCGGCTCCTCAAGCGCAACAATTCCGACGTAGCTCAGCTGGTAGAGCGGGTGCACATGCCTCGCTTCTCACCGGCCGCCCCAACCCTGGTCCCGTACAGCGCGAACGGGTCAGCTTAGAAAAGCGCAACAATTCCGACGTAGCTCAGCTGGTAGAGCGGGTGACTGTTAATCACCATGTCCCGTGTTCAAGTCACGGCGTCGGAGCCAAGTAAATACATAGGGTTCGCGCTCGGGGCGCCGGGTAGGATTCTTGCCGGGGTCGGAATTGGGGTCGGAATTCGACTCCAAGGCATTGTGCCCGCGCGTCGTGTTGTCGATGATCCAGAATCACGTTGATTCGACCGTAACGGCGAAGTGCGACCGCCACAAGTACTTCAATGAGATGCGCAATGTGTTGGAGGCGTGGGCCGAGCGATTAGAGGCGTTGACGTCGGCGGGCAGGCGGCGAGCGCGGAAATCGCCTGGATCAACTGGGCATTGATGCGCATCGGTGCGAACTGTACAATTGTGGGCGGAGGTGCGACATGACTCGGATTGGAATGAGCGAGGCCCGCAACACGCTTCCCGAGGCAGCCAACCGCGTGGCCTACGGTGGCGACCGGATCGTCGTTCAGCGGCGTGGGCGCGACATCGCCGCGTTGGTGTCGATGGCCGACTTCCGATTGCTGGAAGAACTGGAAGAGCGCGCGGACCTGCAGGCCGTAGCCGAAGCGATGGCAGAACAGGGCGATCGCCCGCCAAAGTCCTGGACCGACGCCAAGGCTGAACTCGGGCTGAAGTAGCATCGATGCCCGGCTACACCGTCAACATCACCGACCGAGCGCAGCGCGACATCGCGGCCCTGGCCAAGGTCGTCATGCGCCGCGTTGCGACCGCCATCGACGGGCTTGCGGCGAATCCGCGGCCGCCTGGGGCTTTGGCGCTGAGCGGGCACGCTGATCTGTACCGCGTGCGGGTCGGCGACTACCGGGTGATCTACTTGATCGCAGACGCGGTCTTGGTGGTGACCGTGGTCCGGGTGCGGCATCGGCGGGAGGCTTATCGGGGCATGTAGGGCGGCAGGCAAGAAGTGCCTTCGCCGCGTTAGTGTTGGCCGTGCAGTGGCACATCGGCTGGCGGAGGTTGGCGCTGCATCCAGTTCGCCTGAACCTGAGAGAGGCTTGCCGTGGAGCGAATCACCCTGACTGCCGTATCCAAAAAGTACAACCTTGCCGCCTTCGACGTCGTCAGCGCTGCGATCAAGCACAGAGTGCCGATGCTGTACCAGCGTTCGGGGTCCACACATGAACCCTTTGAAGTCGAGCACATCAACGACCTGCAACTCCAGGCGGCGTTGGAAACGGAGGACGTCGAGATCGGCGACTGGCGCTGGGACGTCGGATCTCAAATGCTGCTCAGGGAGGTTGAGCTTTCGGCTGACCCAGAAGTGGGGAAATTTGCGCCGCACGCATTCCTGTTGAGAAAGGCGGGCCCCCATGAACAGCAAGCTATCCACTTTGTGAACTGGGACGGATTCTACCCGTTCGCCGGCAAGGGCAGGACGCACGTTGACGACTACTACTTCGGCGACTTGGCAGCGGTGGAACTGATGGCTGAGTTCGAGGAATGGCGGGCAGCGCCGTCGGTCGGCACCAATGGCAGCTCTGCGACTTCGACGGCAACTGGCAGATTGGGGCCGGTTGTGCCGTTCACCGAAGTTGGACAGAAGGCATCGCCGGTCGTCGACCCTGAGATCGGACCGGCCCGCGAAGAGCGCTTGCTTCTACTGCTCGCGGCAGCTGCGCGGAGAATGGCGGAACTTGAGGTAGCGAAGAGCCGACCACGAGGCCTTTCAAAACAAAATGGTACGGTCAACGCAAAGGCTGTGGCGGAAGTTCTAAGCACTGAGCTTGGCGGCGATGAGGGCTATGGTGATGGCCAAATTCAGAACGACCTTGGACGAGGTCTGAAACTGCTAGATGCCCGGAAACAATCAGCTTCTGTGCGCAAAATTTCAGGCTGAATAACACCCTGCAAATACCGAAAGGAAGCCTGCTTTGATCACTTCACGCGGCGCCAGGATGGGCCCGCTGGAGTCATCAAATGCCACGAATCCTCCGCCTCCCTGAAGTCTGTCGCCTCGTCGGGCTGAGCCGCAGCAGCGTTCTCAGGCTCGAGCGGGCAGGTAAGTTCGCTAAAAAGTTCAATATTTGCGGCCTGCACGCCATCGGCTTCGACGAGGCCGAGGTCATGGCCTGGATCCAGTCCCGGCGGGCTGGCTCTCTTGCCACCAACGGCGACGCGGCGAGGCGGCCATGAACGCCTGGCTCGACCGCGCTCGCGCGGAGTCCATCGTCAAGGTCACGCAGCGCCTCGGCTTGACCATCGGCCGCGATGGCAAGTCTTTCGGCCCCTGCCCGAGTTGCGACCGAATTCGGCGCAGCAGTGAGCAGAGCGAGAAATCCGGCCGCGTGGACCGGCGGGGCGCATGCGTCGTGCTGCGTGGCGGCGATGGCGTTGCGCGCTGGCACTGCTACACCAACGGCACCGGCGGCTGCGGTGCCAAGGGCGACGTCATCGACCTGGCCGCGCTCGTTTTGTGTGGTCGTCGGTGGCTGAGCGGCGACAAGGAAGTCGAGCGCGAAGTGCGCCTGTTCTTTGCCGGCGCATCGCCACAACCGTGCCCAGGATTTCGACAGCCGCGGCAAGTGCCCAGCGCTCAAGATCCTGAACACCCACGCCTGAGCCCAATCGAAGTGGCCGAGTTCTTGTACGGCGTGTGCGTGCCCGTCGTCGACGTCCCAGAAGTCACTGAATTCCTGGTCACACGGGGAATTTCGCCGACCGCAATCGCCGACCGGCAGCTTGCGTTCGCGCTTCGGCGCGGTGCCGAAGTGCCTGACTGGGCGAAGAGCGGAGGTATGGCATGGTGGCAGACTGGCCACCAGTTGATCGTGCCGATGTTCGGCGTTGGGCCCGATGGCACGCTGGTCCCCATTGGCGTTCGCGCGCGTGCAGTTCGAAGCTGCGGCGACCGTCCCAAATCGCTTGCGCCCAAGCAGAAGTGCAGCCGTGGCTTGGTGTTCGCTGTTGGGCCTCACTGGCTCCGCGACACTGGAGTGCGCCAGCTGGTGACCATGCCAGAAGGTGAGATCGACGCGCTGACACTGTTCCTCACGTCGGCCGACAAACGCGGCGCCGTCCTGGGAAGCATCTCGGGCTCCGCGTGCCGCGAGGTCGCTGCCTTGATCCCGCGCGGCAGCACAGTCGTCCTCGCCTCGCACGCCGACCCTGGCGGCGACGCAATCGCCCATGCATGGCGCTGCGTCCTGCCCCCAATCGACCTCAAGGTGAGGCGCATCGCATTCGAGCGGTTCGGATGCGCAAAAGCAGACCCCGGCACGGCGACAGACCGTGTCGAGGTCATTCGGCCGGTGGCCGGGGAGCAAGGGCAATGAAAAAGCTACCAGATTTCAACGATCACATCAAGGCCGGCGGGGAAATTCCAGACGTCGTCGAGGCTTCCGACCCCTGGCCTGAGGCGGTTGAGGGCGCCCCCGCGGATGCGGGTGACGATTTCTTGGACTTCGTCGCAAGTGACAAAAGTCGCCACAAGACCAAGATCGTTTGGCGGCCAGGCGACCTCACCGGCTACGTCGACGAGGTCGAGCGCGTTCTCGTCCGCTGCGGGGCTCGCTGCTACGCCTACGGCGACACCATCGCAGCGGTCGTGTGGAACGCCTCCGCCGTCCGGCCTGCGCGCACCGTGATGCTGGACCAAGACCGCGTGGTTGCGTTGCTCGCAGCAAACATTCGGTGGTTCAAGGTCATCTGCACCAGGAATGGCGATGAGCAGGAGGTGCCAACCGACCCACCGCCGATCGTGGCCAGGCAACTGCTCGCCAATGACCACCGGCGGCTTCCGGTGCTCAAGGCGCTTGTGCACGTGCCAGTTTTGTTGCCCACCGGGCGCCTCGTCTCCAAACCCGGTTTCGACGAGGACAGCGGGGTGTTCGCGGCGTTCCAGCCTGAACGCTTCGCACAACTGAAGGCAAACCCGACACAGGCCGACGCGGCCGAGTCGATGCGCCAACTGTTGGCGTTGTTCGACGACTTCTACTTCGATCACCCGGCCGGCCGCTTTGCCGCCATCGCGGCGGTGATTACGCTGGCGTGCCGGAGCGCCATCGAGGGTGCGGTGCCCATGGTACTCGTCACCGCCAGCACGCCGGGCACGGGCAAGTCGCTGCTCGTGTCGGTCATCACCGCGATCGGCAGCGGCAAGGAGGCGGCACGCATGGCGCAGACCGACGACACGGAGATGGAAAAGCGGATTACCTCGGCGTTGGCCGCTGGCGCCGACGCCATTGTCATCGACAACGCGAAGGACGCCATTGGCTGCCCGGCCCTGGACGCGCTGCTCACCACTTCTGGCGATTGGCAGGGTCGCATCCTGGGCGAGTCGCGCACCGTCAACCTGCCGGCCCGTGCCGTCGTCTTTGCCACCGGCAACAACCTCAAGCTAGCTGGCGACTTGCAGCGTCGCGTGCTGCCGATTTCGCTGCTGGCAAAGCAGGAACGGCCGGAGGAACGGCAGGATTTCAAACTCAAGGATCTGCTGGGGCACGTCGTCGAACACCGCGACCGCCTTGCGACGGCCGCGATCACGATTCTGCACGCCTACATGCTGTCGCCGGAAAAGGTCGAGCCGGCGTTGCTGGGTAGCTACGGCAACTGGTCTCGGCTCGTGCGCGGTGCCGTGATGTGGGCCGGTGGCCTTGATCCGGTGGCGACGCGTGAACAGTTGGTGGCCGAGAGTGACGACGTCAAGCTGGCATGGGCCGAACTGCTTGTGATGCTGCGCGCTGAGTACGGGACCGAGGAGTTTGTCGCGGCCAACGTAGCGCAATTCCTGGGAGAACAGGAAAGCGTGAACATCCGCGACGTCCTGTTTGGCGAAAGGGCTGCCGACGGCAAGTCGGTCGGCCAGTTGTTCAAGCGGTGGAAAGGACGCATCGTGGGCACGTTGTCGCTCGACGTGACGCCCCTGAAGACCGGCGGCCTCAAGCACTGGGTCGTGGTCGACTGCGGCGCAACCGATCAGGAAGACCGGCAGCCGTAAGCTGGCGAGTTGGGCAAAGTGGCCCACTTTCAGGTTGCCGCAAATCCGCTGTCGACCCGTGGACGGAGATTCTTCAGCAACTGGAAAGTGGGCCACTCGCCCCAACTTTGGGCGGGCTGCGTATTCAGCTGGATCGCCGACCTCGGAGCCAACCGACTAACCTGCAACAGGATTGTGGAGCCGCTAGCATGAATCTGCGCACTCTAACGCCACGCGTCGCCCTCTACGCCCGCGTTTCCACAACCGGCCACGGCCAGGACGCCGCGATGCAACTCGACGCTTTGCGCCAGGCTGCACGGGACCGTGGTTGGCAGGTCGTCGCCGAGCACACCGACACTGGCGAGTCTGGCGCCAAGCGCGACCGGCCGGAACTTGCGCGGGTGATGCAACTCGCCCGCTCGCACGCTGTTGACGTTGTTGCTGTGTGGCGGTTTGACCGCTTCGCTCGCAGTACGTCGCATTTGCTGGAGGCGCTGGACGAGCTCGGGCGGCTGGGCGTCGATTTCGTCAGCCTGCGCGAACAGATCGACACCAGCACGCCGATGGGCAAGGCGATGTTCACGATCACGGCGGCTGTGGCGGAGTTGGAGCGCGACCTCATCCGCGAACGGGTGCAGGCGGGCGTGGATCGAGCCAGGGCCGCGGGCAAGCACTGTGGGCGACCGTTGCGCTCCATCGACCTCAGCGGAGCCGAGCGATTGCTGGCCGAGGGCGTTGGGCTGCGGCAGGCTGCGCGAATGGTCAACTTGCCTGAGGCGACGTTGCGGCGGCGGTTGGCGGGGGTGCGCCAAAAGGGTGTCGCCAACGACCGCGCGTGACGCCGCGCCAAAAGTGCGCGCCGAAACCGCGCCGAAAACAGGTGGTTTTGACGTGCAGCTGCCGGGGATTTCCCATGCTGCCCGTCGCCGCGCGGGCAATCAGTGCCGGGCGGATTTCGGCGACGGCGATTTTGCGTGGCCGCGGAGCGTTGGCCAATCGGACCCATTCGCGTGGTCGGTGCGGCCTGCTAATCACTTGTTTTGGCAGTCGATTGCCGGTACCCGACGATTGCATTTCCGCACATCGTCAAGTTATGGACGATCTGACAAAGCGATGTAATCATTGCCGAAACCTCGTCGCCGCTGACTTCGTGAGCGCCGCCGTCGAGCGGCGCGTGGGCTGCCCTATTGCGAAGCGCATTGAGGTCGGTCAACGGCCTATCGGCAGCGTTCACGGCCCGCCGGACGTCATCAATGGCGCTAAACTTGCGTCCTATCTCTGTCAACAACGCGCCGGTGTTGATTGGTGGCCCTGCTCGGCCATCTTGCGGCGCCGCGTGCTCATCAAGCCCCACTAGAATTTCCATTAGCACGGCGCTGAGGTTGACTGACCTCTTAGTGTACGCGCCCTTCGCCTGTGTCCTTCGTTTTTCGTCGTCAGCGACGCTCGCGTAGGTGATGAGTGCCTTCTTCAACGCGTTGAACTGGTTGTCTAGCCTGCTCAGGCCGAGCAGTAGCGGCTCCCTGACCGTCACGCCCCATGACGTACAGGCCGTATAGAGGATGAACTCCAACGACCGACCAACACGCAGTGCAGCCGCAGTAAAATGCCCGTGCCCGACTTCGTCGCGCAGGCGGGCGAATTCGTCAAGAAGAACAATGCGCTGAGTGTCCGTCATGAGCCGTTCGAGGCTAAACATCAGTTGGCTCAGCGGCTTTGTCAGGTCGTCGGTGTCGGCGAGGAGGCTGGTCGCGGGCGGCAGGGTCCGGCCGGGAACGCGAACTGCATAAGATTGGAAGTCACCAGCAATTTGGTCTGCGATTTCTGCAGTGTCCATGCCAGCGCTGATGCAGACGACTACGCCTTGAGACGTAGGCGGTGGCCTGTTGCCGGGCGGGCCGCCAGCCTGAAAGATCGCAACGTATGCTCGCGCGGAATTGCCGAAAGTTGCCCGGACTTCCTGAAGGCGCCGAGACACCTGGGCAATGGCATCGTGGGGATTGCTGAAACCCGTCTGAACGACTTTGATTTCAATAATGCCAAAGGGCGGCGTCGGCAAGAAGAAGTCGGCACGAAATGGTCCGCCTGGCAACCTGAAGTCCTTCACGGCGAAAACGTCACGTTGCCACAAGTCATTCGCCAGCTGCCGCTCAAGTTCGTTGGTCCAGGTCGCCGACATTGCGTGAAACAGCGCACCGACATTGGGTTGCAGGTCAACCGTCGTGCGCTCCTGGCGTGCTTGCGCCGTCGTGGCACCTCCGGAATTGGGTATAGAATTCAAGGTTTTCCCGCGTGTTGGTTTCACACTTCACCTCCAGAACTCAACTTGATGCCCGCGCCCTTCAACACCACATTCAGCTTCGCCACGACCTCCGTGGTCGGCGGCGCCCCCTTGCCGTCCGACGCCTCAATCCGAACGGTGAACTTCAGTTGCGCTCCAGTCTCGTTCTTGATGTTCAGCAGCTTACCCATCAGGTCGCCCAACTCCTGGATGTCCGTCGGCGTCACCTCCTGCTCGCCAACCGCGCTCGTGGGCGTCGCCGGCTCCTTCGGGCGTCCACCGCCGCCACCACCCCCGTCCGTCACAACGTCGGCCAGAACGAGCTTGACGGTCGCGGCAGCCTCCACTGCACATGGCCACTTGGCGGAGGCGGCGTCGAGCATCAGGAACTGGGCCGTCAGCGCCGCCGAAAGGACGTCGCGCACCGTCGTCCACGGCAGCCGCTCGCCCACCTTTGCAGACAGCGCGGTCAGCAGCGCGAGTGCATTGGTAGCCCCGTCCTTCCAAGCCGCCGGCAAGCTCTCAGGCAGAAGTTCCGTGGCCGCGCGGCCCGCCGGCGGCGCGCGCAAGCGCGAGGCGTCTGTCAAAACGCCTGCAGGGACAGCCTCTTTCCAGAAGCTGGCGTGCGTCGAGAGCGCCCAGATGTTGCCCTTCTCTGTGGCCGTCGCGACAGCCTGTTCAACAACCGCGGCCGCGGCCTTCGGTACACGGCGCGGCTCGGCGTAGCCATCCTTCTCGACGTGCACCACCTTGGTCCCGTCGAAATACGCGCACACATCGCCAACCGTCACCTCGTCGCCAGTCCACAGCCCAGGCAACTTCTTCGGGGCCAGCAGCTCCGGCGCAAGCTCGCCGAGTTCGGCGTGCTGAGCCAGCACCAGTTCCAGCGACGAGTCGGCCAAGGCGTTCTCGTCCGGCCGCGCCATCCACCACACGCGCGAGGTACCGTCCGGCCGAGTCAGGCGCAGCGCGAAGGTACCCGCCGCGCAGCCGCTGGCGAGCGTTTCCACGATGGCCGACGCCTTCAGCATCTTGGGCAGGTGCGGCATCTGCGCAAAGGCGCCCGACAAGTCCTTGACCCGACGCGAGGTCTCCCCGTCGCGCCACAGGTTGTACGGGCCGTCGGGCAGAATTGCTTCGGCGGTGACCGCCACTTCCTGGATGCGCGACCGCTTGTCGCCCTTGATGATGCTGAAGTGCTTGTCATCCGTGACGGTAATCTTGAACGCAATCACGTCGTTCTTCTCGCCAACGGTCACCACGAGGCAGTACGCCTGACGGATGGCGTCGGGGATGCGCTTTTTGGCCTTGTCGATGTTGACCTGCAGCGTCGTCGCCCGTGCTGCGTCGATGTTGCCGTCTTTCTGTTGCTTCTTCAGGTCTTCTCGGACGGTCTCCCACGCCATGAAGTCCCGCACCGCCGCGCGCGCCAGTTCCAGACCGTCCTTGGACGGCACCAGCAAGATGACGGCGTTGCGGTAGACGCGCGGCTTGTCGCTGCCGGTCGTTTCCTCCAGGAACTTGACGGCTTCTGGACTCGGCTTGCCCGCCTCGGAAGCGCAACGTGGCCCCAGGACCGCGTATTGGAACTTGCCGTCGTCGTCGATATCCTTGGGCTTGAAAGGCAGTGTGCTGGTCTTGACCCCCGCGGCCGAGGCGGTTGCCGTCAAGTCCTTGGTCGCGCCGATTTCGTCCAGCACCTTCGCGTCCACCACGGACTCGGAGATGCTCTTGGCTGCGTTCGACTGCATCTGGGTCAGGTTCGGTCGGTTGCCCAAGCGCCAGGTGCCCGGCAGTTGGCCGTCCGCCGTCGTCGTCAGCGAGTCGTCGAGCCAATAACTCAGCTGTGCCCAGCGGTTGAGGCCCTTCTCCAGTTCAATCTTGTCGGGCCGCGCCGAGCCCAGCAGCAGCAGCAGGTCGCGGGCCTTGGCGCTTTGGCCGATGGGCTGCGAGTGCAGAAACGTGGCGACCACCGCTTGCTCGATTTCGCGCGACTTGCAGCCCATCGACTCCGACTGGATGCGCCGCGCCTGGACAAAGTCGCTGTCGAGGATGCCACGCCAAGCCTGCTTCCGGCCGTCGCTTTCCTCGGTATCGGCCACGGCGACCAGCTCGCTTAGCGCCTCTGACAGACCTTCCTTGCTGTCCGGTGCCGCCAGCAGCGCGGCCGGCCCGATGAGCGGGCTGTTGTCCCACTTCTCTGCGTCGCGCAGCGCCAAAGCAAACGTGCGCAACACGCCGCGGGTGCGCTGGAAACGCGAAAGCTGCGTCCACTTGCCGTACAGCACCTCGGTCAGATCCGGATGGAACGGGTAGCTGCGCAGGAACCGGTCCTCCGCGTCTGCCCCGCGTTTCTGGGTCTGCTCGTCCAGCGCCTGGATGCCGACCAGTGCGGCCTGCACCGGCGCGCGGAAAGCGTCCTTGTCCTTCAGCGACTCGGGCGTGAAAAACCGCCGCCGCAGCACTTCTGCCACGTCTTCCTTGACTACCGGCTCGACCGCCGCCTCGCGCTGGCGCTGGAAGATGCCGTACAGGTCGCCGAGCACTTCCTTGCCCAGCGAGTCGCTCTTCTTCGGGTCCGTCGCCAGCAGCGATGCCACGATGCAGCAGCGGTCGACCTTGGCAGCGGCTTGGGTCAGGTACTGAAAGAAGTTGCTCAGCTTGTCCAACCACGACTTGTCCAGTGCGACCTTTTCGCGCGCGAACATCAGCACTTCGTCGATGAGGATGAGCGTGCCCAGGCCGTCGGTCGCTGGCAGCGACAGAAGCGCAGTCAGCAGGTTCTCTGCCGGTGCCGATTCGCGCTCGGCGTTCAGGCCTTCGGCGTGCAGCAGTTGCATGCCCTTGTCGCCAGCGAGCTGAAAGGCCAGCACGCTCCACGGGTGGCGCAGCCAGCGCACGTCGCCGTCCGGGTCGCGGACTTCCATGCCCTTTTCGACGTCGAGCTTGTCGAAACACAGCGCGGCGACGCGGCATTTCGGCGGTTCTACACCGATGGCCTCCTTGAACTCGTTCACCGCGGGCAGCTTCGGCAGCGACGCCGGGTCGCGCGCCATGTGCAGCAGCGTGATGAGCGTGTGCGTCTTGCCGCCGCCGTAGGTCAGCTCAAGCTGGCGAACCGCCTTGTCGTTCTTGCCGGCGAGGCGCAGCACAACGTCCTTGACCAGCTGCCGCAGGTTCCAGGTCGGGTAGGTCAGCGCGAAGAACTCCTTGGGGTCCTCGTACACCGGCCGCTTGCCGCTCTGCATCGCGACCTCGTACAGGTCGGCGGCGAACATGTGCATCGGCAGGTCGCCCGAGCGCAAGTCCTCGCGCAGTTGAACGACTTGGTGCCATGCTTTCCAAGGGTTCTTTGACATTGGGGCCTCGTTAGCTAGTTCGTTATACAGATAACGTGTTGTTATACAGTTCGCCCGCCTGGGCTGACCTTGCGCCAGCGCGCACCAGCGCCTTTGGTGACGCACACGATCTCGCCAGATTGTCGCAGGGTATTCAGCACATGGCGAATCATGGCGTGGCTGACGCCCGGGCACGCGCGCTCAAGATCGGCTGCCGTGAACTCGCCATGGTGTCGCGCAATCGCCGCCTCTAAGGACTCCGTCTTGGCACCGCGCGGCTCCGGCGTTGCTTCAAGACGTTGCTCGAACTGGCGATAGGCGACCTTGATAGTCGACAGCACGTAGGCCACGTAGCTCCAGGCATCTTCGCGGCCTTCATGCCAGCCCTGCGATGCCATTTGCAAGGTTTCGTAGTAGCGCTCTTTGTTTTCTTCGACGAGGCGCTCCAAGCTGATGTAGCGGCCAACTTGCAGACCGAGCTTGTAGGCGCAGAGAAGCCAAAGCAGTCGTGAAACCCGGCCATTGCCGTCGCGGAACGGATGGATGCACAGGAAATCGAGGTTGAAGGCTGCCAACGCTACCGTCGCCAGCGCCGGCAGCTCGCGCAGGCAAGTCGACCAATCCCCGCACAGGGCTTCTACGGCAGCCGGCGTGGCATCTGGCGCCAGCGTGCGAAACCGCACGCGACTCGTCCCGTCGGCAAAGCGCTCGATGATGTCGACGTCCTTGTCCTTGTACTTGCCCGCGTCCCAGATTTCGCCGCGGCACAGGGCGTGCAGGCGCAGGATGGTGTCGGGTGTGACAGGCAGATCCGCGCCATGGTCGTGAATCAGCCGCAAAGCGTCGCGGTAGCCGCGCACTTCTTCCTCGTCGCGGTCTTGCAACGCCGCTGCGGCAATGAGGACGGGCCGCACGCGGTCTTGGGCGATGTTCACGCCCTCGATGCGGTTGGACGCAATGGCGCTCTCGATGATGGCGCTTTCGCGAAGAGCTTTGAGTTTTTGCGGCGACTGGCGGGTGAAGAGTTCCTGACGGCCACGGAACTCGGCGATATCGGCGACGTACCAGGCCACTGCCGCCGGAATGGACGACGTCGAGGCCAACATGCGGGCCAGTGTGCTCATGCGTCGCTCCCGAACAGCGACGGTGTCGCTGCACCTTTGGCTTGGACGTGATTGCTCAGCGATTCCAGAAGCGCCCGCTCTTCGCTGCCGCGATCCGACAGCTCGATGAGCGATTGCAGCAGGCGCTTGAAGAGTTCTTGGCGGCGTAGGCCGTTTTGGTCCAGGTACTCGTCGACTTTGCTGAGCTCCCCAGACTTCCACAGCTGCATCAGCCGGTGCACGCGGTCGATGAGCGGGATGGGTCGACCGCCGGGGGCTTCGTAGCCCATCGACTTGCCGTGGCGCTGGGACCAGGTCTTGAGCTTGATTTTGCTGCCGGAATCGGTGCTGTCGCCTTCGTCGTCGTCGCTGGGCTCCTCGTCTTCGTCGTCGGCCTGCTTGCCCTTGGTCGAGGCGAGCAAGTCCCATGTGTCGGATAGCTCCTTGTCGGACAGGCCGCACGACACGGCGTAGAGGATGCACGCACCGGCTGGGGCGTCGTCGAGGCCGAAGTCGTTGCGGTGCAGGAGGTAGTACGCTGTGGGTTCGTCAAGGCGCTCGCCGTCGTCGACTTCGCCCTTGTCGCCGGTGAGGACGCGGCCGACGACGAAGTCGATAACCATGCGGCGGACGTGCGAAAGGAACTCGGCGACGGTCAACGGGCCGGGTTCGTTGGCCTTCCGGACGACGGGGTGGGCGCTGTAGGCCTCCAGCGCTGGGCCGGTCGCCGCCCAGACGAAGTCGGGGCCGCGGATGCCTGCGTCCCAGAACTGGCGGAGTTGAAGGCGGATTTTGGTGCGCATTTCATCGAGAACTTGGGTATCCCAGCCGGGTCGGGCGGTGGCGGGGCGCTTTTTGCAGACGAGCCAGACGGAGGACGCCAATGCTGCCGACGTTTGGGCTCTGATTCTAGCTGCTTGCTCGGTTTGGATTGGCCAGCTGCCGTCAACGACGAAGCCAGCTCGGATGATTGCACCGACCAATGTCTCCCAGGCATCGGGCTTCTTGTGCGCGAAGACAATGACCAGCCGACCGTCGTCTTCCAGAAGGCCGTGCGCTCCTTTGAACACGTCGGCCATGCCGTCTTCGTACACCTGTTTCGACCGAGCGGCATTGCCAGCGTGACGGCCCGCGTCGTCAACGAGTTCGCCGTCGTCCCGTTCATGCGACCACTTTGGCGACAACGGCTCTTGAAAATTCGCAGCGATGTCAGGCGACAAGCCCGCCGCACTTCGCCGCAACCATACGTAGAAGTAGTCCATCAAGTCTGAGTACGGGATGGCATCGTAGTACGGCGGGTCGGTGAGCACGAGGTCGAACTTCGTTGTCAACCCCATTGATTTGGCGCTCTTGTTCAGCACGTGAGGTGCCGGCGGGTTTCCAGTGGTCGCCTTGGCAATCGTTGTGAAGCTCTCCATGCACGCTTCGAGGCACATGCGCCAGCCGCCACGGACTTCGTTTATCAGAGCGGCTTCGCTGAAGTCCCAAGTAATCGGCAAGGCGTACCGTGCAAACGTGTGCCCGATGGCCTCGACGCTCGAAATCCATGAAAGGCAAGTGGAATTGAAGTCGAGCATCCGGTCGAACCCACACACCATGTACGCGCCCAGAGCCTCTTGCCATTCCGGCGCGTAGCCGGCCCGGCCGGATGCCTCTCGTGCGGCGAGAATCGCCGACACGACCTGCGAAAGCGCAACCTGCTGCCGCGGCGTAAACAGACTCCGCCATTCATTGAAACCGTACATCGGTGCGGTGAACGCTGAGCCGCCGCCACTGCGACTGGCACCCTTCGGCACGGAAGCGTTCAGCGAGCCCTGCACCAGCGATTTGACCACCTCGTCGTCCACGGCCAACGGATTCGGCGAGATGTCGCGCTCAAACTCGGTGAATGGTCTGTAGTCCTTGCCGAAGCTTCCATCAAAAACAACGGCAAGCGGGATGGTGCGAAGGCGGCCGGCTTGCCCCTCAAGGCGAATATCCTCCTGCGGGAGAATCGCAGGGCAGCAGGGACACTGGGTCCCAGACCGCGACATGGTTCCCATGCCCAATCGCTTGTCGTGCTCGCGCTTCTGAGCTGCGTTCGAGCCAATGACGGGCACATTCGTCTGAACGCCGAAGATGACGCCAGTGCCCTCGGCGTTGCGCTCCATGGTCAGCAAGACGCGCTTGTTCGGGCGCTTGCATAGCCAGCGCGTCTTCAGCAGGGGAATCGTCGCGCGACAGTTCTTGCACGTGACGGCCCTCGCCCAAAGGTATGCGACCGTCGGCTTTGCGACCCAACGTGGATTGCGCACGTCGGCCAGATAGTCCTTGCTGAATTCAGCGTTCAACTGGTCAATATCTGCTCGGCCGTCAGTGTCCATCGGCACGACGCGAATCGTCTGCGTTTCGTATGCCTTGCTGGCCCTCCGGTCGGCTGGCTCGAAGTTTGCGTAAGTTGGGTAGAACTGTGCTAGTTCACGCCGCGCGCGGTCGAGCACCCATTGGCCCCAAGCGAGCACGTGCCACGGCAGGTCAGCCTTCGGCGCGCGTCCCGTATCCTCCTTTTCAAACAAAAACAAGTCATTGGCGAACTGCTTCTTCTGCTTGGCCGTCTGCTTGGTTCGGCCGACCAGGTGCGGGTGCGCCTTGTAGAACGACTCCATGAACTCTTCATTTTCCAAGATGAAGTCCGGCAGCGGGTGCGTCTGCCCGGCCAGCTTCTGCGGGTACTCCAGCGTGCACTTGAGGATGAACCACGCCACCGGATTGATGTCGATGGCCGTCGCCTCGCAGCCCAGCCGCATGGCCTCCAGTGGAATCGCGCCACCGCCCGAGAACGGGTCGAGCACCCGTGGCGCGCGTCCGCCGTAGGCCTTGCGAATTTCCTTGCGGAACCACTCCAGGTCCGCGGCGTTCTCCGTCTCGCGACCCCAGTGCAGGATGCCGCCGACGGTCTCTTCCTTCTCGCGCTCGACGATTTCGCCATTCGGCATCTTCTTGCGCTCGATGACCTTGACGATGCGGCCGCCAATCTTCTCGCACAGCGCCTGCCGCGCTTCGGGCGTGCCTGGGTCCGGCAGCAGCGTGGCGATGAGCGCGGCGCGGCAGGCGGCCAAAGGGCGGCGCGCCGGCCAGATGTGCAGGGTCGAGATGTGGCCGTGGCGGACGTTCTTCTCGTGGACGGAGTCCAGCGAGGTCTGCTTGAGCGGGAAGGCGTGTTCGATTAGACGGGAGGTGTCGGTCATTTTTCGGAAGCGTCCTTGGTGGCGGTTAGGGGGAGCGGCGCGCCTTCTTTGAAGTCGTACTCGAACGTCCTCTTCTTGATGTTCTCAGTTGCCTTGGCGAAGCCCTCGTCTGAAGTCGGGATGAGCACCGCCGTCAGTTGGTCGTACTTGTCGCAGATTCGGCGCGTTTCGGCGTACAACTCGGCCTTAGTCATCTCGCGCCAGAAGCCGCTTGCCACTCGGTCAGCCTCGTGGCGCAAGACGGTCAGCGCTTGCCCGGCACTGTTGTGCGCTGCGGTATCCTTGTCCACGCCAATCGAGGACGCGATGCCCGCCGCCGCCGCCAGAAATGCTGCCACTGCGGCCGCCCACTTGATGTCGGGTCGAAACGCGGCAATCAGTGCCAGAACCGCGCCCAAAAGGGCTGGGATAACGATGTACTGCCACCTGGCGCTCTCTGCCGCTTTGGCGTCAAAGAAATGAGCCTGTGCCGAGTACAGGCTGTTTTCCGAGACTTTTCGCAGCTGTTCAAGCAAGTGCTGGGCTTCGGGCTCTGTCACGTTGCTCCTTATTCGGCCGGAAACGGCTCGCCGTAGATTTGCCGCCACAAGTCGACAACGCCAGCGGCTTCGTCCAGTTCAAGTGCCTTCCGTGCGCATCCCGCATACTTGTCAAACACCGCGGCGTAGTGCGCTCGCTCTGCGGGCCCAAAGCCGGAATCCGCCGCAACGGAGTGACTCCCAGGGAGGCTCGCGGGCTGATGGAGCATTTGGGCGAGACCCGTGAGGGTGTGTGCAAAGAGATGCTGGGTCTGCCACAAGATCCCGGTGAGTTTCCAACCGCGAACGAGATCCGGCACCACAGCAGCGCAGAGCACTTCAATGTGGAAGGACTTCAGTGGCAACGACTGGGCGCGGACGAACCCCTTCACAAGTTTGATGGCCGGCACGAGGTTGCCTGCCGCCGCAGTCTGATTCAGCGACGAAATCAGTTGTGCGTCGAAGTCGTAGTCTGCGGGAACCCAAGCATTTTGGGGCGACGGCACGATGTAAGCCGCCGGTCCGCCAGGACGGGGGTACTTACCAGTCCGTTCACGATAGCACGGCACGAGTTCAATCTTGAACCCATCTGCATATTTGAGAACGACAACTGGCGCATCGCGGACAGGCCCCATGACCTTGTAGTTCTGGTTGCTGGTCAGCGCTGCGCGGACAATGTCGAGGGATTTTTGCGGTGTGATACCGTTGCCGTCCGTCGCGTAGGCCGTCACGTCGTCAAAACAGACGGCGACATCAATGTCCCAGGGGCCGTTGACGGCACCTGGGTGAATCTTGGTCCGCCGCTGAAACGAGCCGATCTGTCGCACGGTTTTGCCTGGCAGTGCCGTCTCCAGATGGCCCTTCACAGCGGCGTAGCGCTGAGAAGCCAAGTCGATCCGAGCTTGGTTGAGCTCCAGGCGGCTCAGCAGTTCGTCGAATGCTTGATTCACGGTCAGCGCCATCTACTCCTCCCCCGCCCCGCGAACATCCGCCCCGCCCAAGCCACCCTGATCACCCGTCGGCCCCGCCGCCCAAATCGTCAACATCAACTCGGCTTCATCCAGCAAATGAAACTCCGGCAACCGCCCCGAAAGCGCCTGACTGCGGTCCAAAATCAAGTTCACACCTTCGCCACGCCGATCCATCATCGTCGCCCGATCCGACCCGGCTTCGACAGCAAGCACCGGCACCGGGCATTTGGCGAGCAGGCTCGTGAGCGCCTCGTTGCGGGCCGCTTGGCGCAGCGCAAGCCCATCGACTCCCATGCTGTTGGCCAAACCACCGGGCGAATACAGCTCAATGCGATCCGAGTGCACGCGCAGCCGGATCTTGGAGCCATAGACCGAATAGTCGCGGTGGGCCACGGCGTTGACCAGCGCCTCGAAAACCGCCACCAAGTCGTACTGCGGCAAGTCACGGCGGCCGAATTCCTTGGTCGCCGACGTCTTCATGTTGCGGGCGACGAACCGCAGCGCGTCGGTGACTTGCTGGTCCAGCGGGCCAGATATGTCGGCGGCATCGAGTTGGTAGGCTACCCTAGGCCGCTCAGGCACAGTCGTGGTGCCCGCGTAGGCGACCGCTTGAATGTACGAATTGCGCATGAAACGCAGCGGATCGGTCGTCGCCATCAACACGCCTGCCAAGGTTGGCCGCCACACGCCACTTTCGTCTTGGCGCGCCATGGCCAGCTTGCCAAGCAACGATTCCATCGGCTCTGACTGCGAGCGCGGGGTGCGAAACCGCTGCCACAGCGGCTCGGAGAGGTCGGCCAACGTGGCATTCGGGACGAGATCCTCGTCAAACCGCAGCAGGCGCGACTGGCTGCGTTGCTGGAATAGGCGTGCGAGGTAATCTGGCGACATCTGGCGCTTGCTGCTGCCGACCCGGTGAAAATAACCGCCGGGGCTGCGATGGACAAACATGCTGCGCGGCACTTCGACCCGCAGTACGGCTGCTTGGGCTCCACTCGGGGTTGGCAACGTCACCCGGTAGATTGCCGGTGCAAGCTGTGGCTCGATGAGGTCCGCGCAAATGTTGCGCAACCATGCTTCGGCTTCGTCCAAGTGCCCCAATTCGATGCCAACAACTTGACGCGGCTTGTCGCGGACACCTAGCACGCAGGCACCACCATGTGCATTTGCCATTGCTGCCAGTTCGTCAGCCAGACTCGCGCGCGCAGGCGCCTCAACCCGATTGCCCGCGACCACCAACTCCTTCAACTCAAGTGCCGTGTCTTCGCCAAGGCGAATTCGCTCCAGCAACCTTTCTGAATCTGTTTGCATTGCCGCTACTCCTCCCCTGCCGCGCGAACATCCGCCGCGCCCACCAGCACGCTACCCTTGGCCTTCACCAGCAGAGTCGCGAACGGATCGCGCACCCGCACCAGCCGCGGCGTAGGCGTCGCGCACCCATAGACCGCATAAATCCAGTACCGTTCCCGCAAGTTGCACGCCTTTGCCCACTCGTTCTCGGACACCTCGATGTCGCCCGTGTCGGCGCGGCCTTTGACCTCGATGGACCGCCGCGTCCCGTCTAGCCGAGTGGAATCCAAGTCGAAGCCGGGATTATCTCCCAAACCAGCCGCGCGCGCCAACTCGGGCGTGTGGACGTTCAGCACCACCGCGCCGGCCGCCTCTTCGTACGCACGTGCAACCTGCATTGCAATCATTTCAACGTTCTTGTCGTGCGCTTCCTTGTCGGCCAGCGACTGGGCCGGCACAACCAGCGCGTGCACCACGAACTCCACGTTGCCTGCGGCGACCAGCTCCGGCTCGCGACGCAGGACAGCCAGCGCGTGGTCGCGGCGACCACCGAGCTTGTGCTGACGCTCCTTGACTTCGTCTAGTGCTTCCGCGGACTTCTTGTTACCCTTGAGCGCCTTGTCGCGATGCGCCGACCGCGCCTTGGCGAGCTCTTCTTCCTCGAAGTCAAAGCCGCGCTGAACCAGCGCTTCGCGCTCGGCCAGCCCATCGGTCAGCGTCTTCTTGCGGGCCAGCGCGCGCTCGCGGCCATACCGCTCCAGCACGTGCGCCTTCGCATGGTCGCGCTCCTCGCGGGCCCGGACCGCCAGCCGCTGCGCTTCGGTCGGCAGGCCCTTGGCGCCCTTGAGCAGCAGCAGGTGTTCCACCGGGCAGGGCTCAAACGCCGCCCCCTCGTACTGGCGGATGCCAACCAAGGTATGCTCAAGCGCTTCTTCCTTGCTGAGTTCCGGGAAGTCAGGGTCCGCGCGCCGCACCACCGACACCTTGACCAGGTGAAAGACATACGGCGCGGTCGCGGTCGGGTCGATGAGCACCGCGCCGCGCACGCCGTCGCGCGCCAGCTTCGCCGACAAGCTCGCTCGCAGCGCCTCAAACACCGGTTCGCCCGGGTGCAGCCACACGGCGTCTTGCCCAGGCGCCGGCCGCGACAGCGAAAACCGCTTGCGGGTGGAGGGCGGATACGATTCCAGCGCGCCCAGAAGCGGGTCCAAAGCACCAGATTGGGCGGGACGCAGGCCAAACGTGCCGCTGAGGTCGCCGTCCAGTTCCAGATTCGCCAGCGGCGCGGCCTGCAGCAGATAGTGCCGCGTGTAGCCAGGCAGCAAGCGCAGGTAGACCTCGCGCTGCAGGTCGCCGCGCACGCGGGGCAGTTCCTTGGCAACGTCGCCGCCGCCGCCGTAGACATGGGCGTCGCGCTCCTGGATGGCGAGCACCTGCTCCTTGGTCAGCCGCCCGCCGAGTTCGTCGGCGATGTCGTCCGCGTTCGCGCCGTCCTCCAGCATCCGGTCCATGTACTGGCGAATCGACACGTCCTCAAAGATGCGGCCGATGCAGTCGAACACCTTGTCAGACTGCATTTCCTTACGGATTTCCTCCAGCTTGTGCAGCAGGACGTCGAGCACTTTGCCTTCGCGCGTCGACGGCGCGACCAGGTTCAGGATGACCACCGGGTCGTGCTTCTGGCCGTAGCGGTGGATGCGGCCCATCCGCTGCTCCAGCCGCGCCGGGTTCCACGGCACGTCGTAATTGACCATAATCCAGCAGAATTGCAGGTTGATGCCTTCACCCGCGGCGTCCGTGCAGATGAGCAGCCGGGCGCCGCCCGCGTCGATAGGCTTGCGGAACTTCTCGACCTCGGCTTCGCGCAAGCTGTAGTGCAGCCCGCCGTGAATCTGTGCAATCTGGCCAGTGTAGCCCATGCCGTGCAGTCGCTTGACCAAAAACTCCAGCGTGTCGCGGTGTTCAGTGAAGACCAGGATCTTTTCGTCCGCGTAGCGCGGCTCGGTCACCAGCTCGCGCAGCTTGTCGAACTTGGACTCGTGGCCCGCCGCTTCGACCTGCAGGGCGAGCTCCAGTAGCTTCGCAACCTGCTCGCGCTCCACTTGCAGGTCCGTCAGGTTCGTCGCGATGACGCCCGCCATGAGCATGTCTTCGTCCGACTCGCGCTCTTCTGTGCCGTCGTGCGGCGCTTCTTCATCGGCCGTCTTGCTGTCGAACGCGGCGCCTTGCTCGGCCAGCGCCAATTGCGCACGCCGCATGTGCTCCGCCGTCATCTCGCCGTTGGCAAGCTGCGCAGCCAAGTCGTCCAGCCGCTGCAGTCGCCGTTCCAGCGAACGCCGCAGCGCATAGGTCGAACTCGCCAGCCGCCGCTGGAACACGCTCATCGCCAACTGTGCGGCCTGACGGTTCAGGATTTTCGCGCGGTTGTAGACGAACTGCAGGTAGTCAGTCGTCTCGTCGTAGAGCTTCTGCTCCGACACGTCGCCCTGGGTCAGCGCGTAGCCAAGCGTCGCCGAGTCACGCTTCGGATACAGCGGCCGCCCGTCCAGGTAGACCATCTCTTCTTTGGTGCGACGGATGAAGTGGTTGTCGCGTTCCTGAACGGGCAGCGCGGAGAAGGCGTCGGGCGTCGGCAAGATGTCCGGTTCCAGCAGGCGCCAAAGCGAGAAGTACGGGTAGTCCTTGCCCATGTGCGGTGTCGCCGTCAGCAGCAGCAGGTGCTGTGTGCGCCACGGCAGCCGCCAGTGCGGGTCGCGAACCTGAACGCCCGCGAGCGCTTCGGCCAGTTTGTAGCGCCGCGACTTGTCGACACGCATGTCCGCGCCGCGGCTCGCACTGAGCTTGTGAGCTTCGTCCAATACGACCAGGTCGTAGGGCTCGACGGCGAGCGCCTGCAGCCGTGTGAACACGCGCTCGCTACCCAATGTGTCGATGCTGATGACCAGTTGGTTGGACGCTTCGCCCACGAAGGGGTTGCCGTTCTTGGCGTCGTCGCCGGACACGATGCGAAAGCCCATCGCGAACAAGGTGCGCAACTCGCGCTGCCAGTTGCCGACTAGACCCGCGGGACTGATGATGAGGATGCGCCGCAACCGCCGACGAGCCAGCATTTCGCGGATGTACAGGCCGGTCATGATGGTCTTGCCGGCGCCGGCGTCGTCGGCCAGCAGGAAGCGCAGGCGGTTCTGTGGCAGCATCCGCTCGTACACGGCGATGCGCTGGTGCGGCAAGGGGTCGATGCTGGAAATCTCAGTCGCGAAGGCCGGGTTGGCAAGGTGGCCGAACGACAGGCGTTCGCCTTCGGCCAGCACGCGAATTCGGTCAGCCGAGGCCGTGAAGTCGAGCACGGGTTCCGCTTCAGGCACGGGCGCCTCCACTGCGACGATGTCGTCTTTGCCGTCTGCCAATTTGCGCAGCTGGGTCCAGCAGAGCTGCGTGGGCGCGCACTTGCTGTTCTCCCAGCGATTCACGGTTTGGAACGACACGCCGAGGCGCTTCGCCAGCGCCACCTGCGTGAGCCCGACGCTGGCGCGCAGGTGCTTGATGCGCTCTGCGTAGTCGGCGTTTGGTGTTTCACTCAGGGTCACTTGGTCGCTCATTGTTTCGCTCACCAAGCGTACCGGGCGGGCCGTAGGGCCCACGTATAACATCTGCGATACCTGGGCGCAACCAGTCACGTGACGTCAACGATCTTAGGCACGGTTCTCGATCAGCCACCATCGCGACCCTTCGCCAAATGCCTCATGCCAATGCCGGTCACTGCGGCGCCGCATTGCCATGGTGGTTCGACGCCGCGGCGCCAACATGACCCAACGCAACCAAGCGATCTCGTCGTCTGAGGGCATTTGGCCGGTCATGGCGGCCTTGACGGACGATCGTGGACCCGTATTGTGTACGATCGCGTACCAGTCCGCCGGACTGTGTCGCTCGGAGAAACAATGACAGCGAAACTACCCCCTGCTATTCAGCAGACGATCATCGCACGCCGCAATTCTGGCGCGCGCATCATCGAGATCGCGGACGAACTCGAACTCAGCCGCCACACGGTCGCCGGCTACTGCCGCATCGCCGACCAGAAAAAGGCCATCGGCAAGGCGCCGGCCGCGACGCTCACCGAGGCCGAGGTCGGCCGCCTGCGCGACTTGCTGCGCTGGCTCAACCTCACGCCAACGGAGTTCCAGGGCCTCACAGAACTCGCCCGCCGCGTGCGCAAGTTGACCTGCCCCGACTGCAACGCGACCGTTTGGGCACTGCCGACGGGCAACCGGGTTTGGTGCGAGGGTTGTTCCATGCACTTCGCCATGCTACCTCCACGAACAGCCACGGTATCCCCTTCTGCCGGGGTTCACCGCAGTCACCAATCCAACGGCACCAGCGGCAGCCAGGTTGGCAGTTTTGTGCGGTCACGATACCGCTCAACGGCGCCGACCTACCCGAACGGCAAGGACTCCGACCCCGACTACTAGCCCGTACCAATGGCCGGCAGAGCGCACATCTCGATCGTCGTGGCGTCGAGCGCCACCAACCCCTCAATGTCGCGCCCGAACTCGCCGAAGCAGCGCCGCGTCCAGAGGTCAGCGTGCAGTCGTTTCCGCGCGACTGGCCGCTTTGCCCGCTTGCGGCTTGTCGCCGCCCGCCGTCATTTGACCACCCAGCCCAGTTCAACCAGCCGCTTGCCCCACATTTCCAGCGCTTCGCGCTTTTCGGAATCGTAGCTGTGGCGGTCATACACCGCGGTCACACCTTGCTCCGCATGGTTGAGGATTTTCGACACGACGAGTCGCGGCACCTTCATCCCGGTCATGTGCGACGCAGCGGTACGGCGCAAGTCGTGGGGCGTGAAAGCGGCAACTGAAAATTGCGCGAGGTTGCGGGCCAGCGCCCGGCCCACCGCCGTTTCGACCATCGGCTGATCGCCAAGGTGTGACGGGAACACGACCGACCGATCGGGATTCAGCGCCCGCGCCCGCGCCAGCAGATCCAGCGCTTGCGGCGAAAGCGGCACCCGGTGCGATTTGCCGTTCTTGGCTTTGGCCGCAGGAATAGTCCACCAGCCGGCGGCAAGGTCCAATTCGTCCCAGCGCAGCGACAGCGCCTCGCCACACCGCTGGGCAGTCACCAACTGGAACTGCAGCGCGAGCCTCGATGCGGGCGCCATGCCCAATGCGTTCGGTAGCACAGCCAGCACCGACCGCAGTTCAGTTTCGCTCAGCACGCGGTCGCACTGTGTTTCCTTTCCGGGCGGCTTGATCCCGATGCACGGGTTCGTTGGCACCAAATCTTCGCTAATGCCCCAGTTGAACATCTTGCGCACCACGGCGAGCGTGCGGTTTGCCTGAATCGGGGCACCGCGGTCCACGATCCGCTTCAGCAAGTCGCGCACGTCGCGCCGCTCGATTGCCTCCGCCTTGTGTGCACCGAACACAGGAAGCACGTCGCGGTCCAGAATCTTGCCGTCGCGCGCCCCGCCATCCTTCTTGCCGCGGGCGTGCTGTTCCAGGTACAGCGCCGCCAGCGCGGCAACTGTCGGTGCCCTGCGTTCGGCCTCGCGAGCGTCAACGATTACCGCGCCGGGGTCGCGCCCCAATTGGCGAGCAAGCTCAGCCGCATTCTTCGCGACGCGCGCTGCTTGCAGCGTCATCGCCGGATAGTCGCCCAACGTCATGCGCCGGTCGCGACCATCGAGGGTGTAGAGGTATTGCCACGCCTTGTGCCCGTTTGGGCTCACACGCAACGCCAGTACGCCATTGCCGTGGGCGTTCACCTCACGCTTTTCGTATCGGCTCTTCGTTGGCTTGAGCTTTTCCACGAACATGTCGGTGAAGATCAAAGGTACTTCGCGTCGCATCGCTTCCTCGCCTGCCCGTGTCGGCCTCTGGCCGCCGGGGTCGGATTGGGGTCGGAAATTGACCCTTGCAGCGCCAGAAATCATGTGGCACCGCCTGGAACAACTTTATCACTATCTCACGGTATTGTCAATAGTATTGCCGTACTTCTGGACACTTCCTGACACCGCCAGACACACGACGTTGAAAGACGTTTAATCACCATGTCCCGTGTTCAAGTCACGGCGTCGGAGCCATTTCAAACTACGCCGCATCCTTTGCGTAGGCGAACCACAGAAAGCCTCGGTGATTACGTCACCGAGGCTTTCGCTATTTTGCCCTACGACAACACGCTTTTGGGCGACAAGGACAAGCGGTTATCGCGCTCACACCGTCTCGAGCACCCCGGGATATCCACTGCGACAGCAGTCAACGGCTGTCCGGCGGTCATTGGCTTGCGGAGACTGCACAAGGCGACGACCCGACGGCGCCTGAAGCCTTGGCCGCCAACCCCAAACGCCGTCCAGCCCGGTGAACGTCGTCCAAGGCGCTCGTGCCGATGCGCCGATCCGTCCACCAGCCGATTGACCGCCCCAAGTGCACCAGCGGACAATCGACCGCATGACGCACAAGTACATCCAGTTGAGGAGCCTGCTGCGCGAACTGTTTCAGCTGGACCAGCCGGACCTCGACTTCGGGCTCTATCGCGTCCTGCGCGCCAAGAGCGCGGAAGTGACTCAGTTCTTGGACCGCGACCTGCTGCCGCAGGTGCAAGCGGCCTTTGGCCTGTACAAGGCGTCAGACAAGTCAGGCATTGAGCTGGAGCTCGCCAAGGCTATCGAGCAGGCTCATGCGCTCGGAGCGGACACAGAATCCCTGCCGAAGGTCAAACAGTTGCGAGCCCAGCTAGCCGACGACGCGGTCGATGTAGGCCAGCTCGAAAGCGAGGTGTACGACCACCTGTTCCGCTTTTTCCGGCGGTACTACGCCGACGGCGACTTTGTGGCCAAGCGTGTCTACAAGCCGGGCGTCTACGCCATCCCGTACGAGGGCGAGGAAGTCGCCGTGCACTGGGCCAACAAGGACCAGTACTTTCGTGCAGTACCGCAAGCTGCTCGGCTGAGGTTCGCGCCCGGGGTCGGGTACCATGAACCACGGACACCGGACCGTGGCCATGCCACCGTCCCGCAAGAGGAGATT